>OIYO01000226.1_pt1 | contig 56194 bp, 84 predicted proteins | sample 1588191 | NCBI WGS metagenome assembly OIYO01 (sample SAMN03283275) | human gut metagenome | biome: human-associated habitat; material: feces | host: Homo sapiens | place: Peru | collected 2012 | reverse complement strand
AAAAAATGACTGATGAAGAGAAAAAAGCAGAAGAAGATAAGGCTTTACGTGAAAAATTAGCAAATTATGAAAGCCAATTAGAAAACTTAACTCTTGAAAAGTCATTAACTAAAAACAACTTATTTAGTAGCGAAGAAGCACAAAACATTTTAAAATCAAAAGATAACAAAAGTGAAATGTTAGAAAGCATTATGACATTGGTTAGTGCAAAAATTGAACAAGCAAAGAAAAATGCAATAGCCGAGTTTATGCAATCTAGCAATGTAACTGGTGGAATTCCAACACCAAATTCTGCTGATGATGAAATTATTGCAATGGCAAAACGAGCTTCAAAAACTACTCAAAAAAGTAATTTCTTTTAAAACAAAGTAAAAATTTCACAGGAGGAAAAATTTTAATATGGCTAATTACAATTTTGAAAAAACAGTATTAGACATGCATAGCTTTTATTACACACTTCCTTGTCAAGTGACTAATACAGGCTTAACAGCCGATTCAGACGGCAGAAAAGTTATTAAAGCTGGTACACCAGTTGGTGGCGATACTAACGCTTTATTAAACAGAGATACAGCAGTTTTAATTGCAACAAACGATGCAACTAATGGTGCTAAAACACAAGGTGTAGTTATTCACAATGTAGATGTAACCAATGGTCAAACAACAGCAGTTGTTGCTTTTGCTGGTGTTATTGATATGGCAAAAATGGATGCAGGTTTTGTTCTTGACTCAAAGGTTACTTTCCCTCACGACATAATTTATATGAAAGGAAGAGGTTTCTAATATGCCATCAATTGCAGAATTATATACAACTAAAAACATTAAAACTTATTGGGATGCTAGAAAGCAAGAAGAAACTAAATACGTTGGTATCGATGAGTTATTTGGTTCTAGAAAACAATTAGAAGATACAATTGATTCAGTTTCTGGTAAAAGTGGTTATACACCAGCTTTACTATTAAATAGCCCTGATTCTAAAACAGTTTATCGTGAAAGAGGCGAAATTACTGTTGAACAAAAAAAGATACCATTCTTCAAAGAAGGTATGCAAGTAGATGAAAAACATATCATTGAATTAATGAAATTAGAGGGAAACCCTAATCGTGCATTAGTTCAAATGGTATATGATCGTATGTTTAACGATAGCTATCAACTTTACTTAAGTTCACGTATGACACGTGAAATAATGGTTAATCAATTACTTTCTGAAGGTAAAGTTTCTTTTGCCTCAAATGGTGCAGCTTTTACAGCAACTTATAAAATTACAAAAGAGACTGATTTAGCTGGTACAGCAAAATGGAGCGATTTAGAAAATTCTGACCCTCTAAAAGATATTAGAAAGATGAAAAAAGATGCTAAAATTAATGGCGATGCAAGAGCAATGTGTAGTCCAACAACTTTTGATTATATTGTCAACAATGCTAAAATTAAGAAACTTTTAGCTAACTCAAGAGGTGTTGCCGATGTATCCGATACTGATGTATTAGATTTAATTTATTCAAGAACAAAAGTAAAATTATATGTAAATGATACTTATTATATGAAAGATGATAAGAGCGATGCTCAAATCTTCCCAGATAATATCATTTCATTATTCCCTATTGGAAAATTAGGCGATATTGTATTCTCAGTTACACCTGAAGAAAGAGTATTGTTAAATAAACCTAATGTTGCTACAGTTTCAATCGTTGATGATGGTGTTGCTATTGTTGAAACAGTAGACACTGATGCAGTTTCTATTCAAACAAAGATTGCAATGCGTTGTTTACCATCACTTGACATTTACCCAGACCAAATCGTAACATTAAAAGTAGCATAGAAAAAATAACAAGCAAGGAGATGTAAAGAGATGAATTGTAATTGTAACAAAGTTAATGCAATAAGTTATTTTCACGACAAATATCCTCAAATAAAAATGGGTGATTTAGAAATGCTTAATGAAAGTGCAAAAGAAATCTTAATACATCTTCTTTTTAAATCTTCATATACAGTATCAGAAACACAAAGAGCGTATGCTTATGAACATTATCATTATTGGTTAATACGTTGTATGCAAGAAATGATAGAGCGTTCTGGAGCTACAAGTGCAATATCTTATTCTGAAAATGGCATATCGATATCTTGGAATCAAGCTCAATTATCACAAGCGTTGAGGGATGAAATAGTTCCGATAGCAACAGTAAAAGGGTATTAGAGTATGTGGGAAAAAGAAATATGGATAGCCAAGAGAAAAAGTATTGAAACAAATAGTGATGGTTGGCAAATTGAGATTTTTGATAAACCAAAAAAATACTATTTGAATTATCAACCAGTTTCTGGTATGACAAGCTATTTACAATATGGCGAGAAGATAACGGATGTATATCGAGCTTTTGTAGATAGAGCCTATTATCAAGGTGTAATAAATGTTGGCGATAGGGTGTATTTGAACGATGGCTTAATTTCAGAAGATGAGTTAAGAAAGTTAGCAGAAAGCGATAACAAGTATTGTGAGAATGCGAACTATGTTGTTAAGTCAGTATTGCCACAAAATTACAAAACAAAGATTGATTTTATTAAGAGATAGGAGAAGATTAAAATGGAAGAAAGAAAAAAAACTATAAAAGTACGCAAAGGTACAACAGTTAAGACCGTTCCTGAACGACAAAAAGAAGATTATTTAAGAAATGGTTGGTATGTTGAAAAAGATTATGCAAATATGAATCCATTTATAAATAATTCAATTTATAATACTAAAAATAAATAATATATTATGTTAGATATAAAGTTTGATGGTAATTCAATAAGAGACATACAAGCAAGAATTAAGCAATACCAAAAACTTATTAAAATCGTTAACGAACAATTTATAATTGAAAGCCTTGAATGGATTCGAGACAAGGCAAATGACAATCTAGAAAATAGAGTTGGTTATTTTGCAGGGACTTTGAATTTAAGAGAATATTGGCAAATTACAAAAACAAGTGAGAATACTTACGAGTTAAGAAATACCAATGAAAAAGGGGCTTATGTTGAATTTGGTACTGGTATTGTGGGCTATGGTTCACACGAAAAAGCCGATGAAGTTCGATACGAATATGATGTAAACAATCATGGTGCGTTTGGGTGGAATTGGTACAATGAAAAAGATGGTTACCTAGTTAAAGGTTTTACAGGTTATGAGGGTAAATCATTCTTGTGGGATGCATTTTTTGATTATTATTCAAATGGAGAATTTGCAAAAATTTACGAGCGTATTTATAGGCAAATTATTGGTTTAAGTTAAATAGGAGTGATAAAAGTATATGTTAAACACAAAAGTTGAAAATAGCACGGTTTTTGAGCCTTATAATGAAATTTACGAGGTATTAAAAGACTATGTAGAGAGTACATACAATAATAATCACGTTGGGAGCAAGAAAGTTGAGGTTTTGAAAAACAAAATTTCACAAGAAACACCATGTGTAATATTTAGCGAACCGATAAACAAATTACAAACACAAAGCACAACATATGATAATACTACAAGAACACTTAATTATGATATAAACATATATTGTAATAAAAACAATAATAGTGAACAAATTGTTAGAGAATTAGCAATTTTGGTAATTGAGGTAATGCAAGGACATTATCATATGAATGGTGGTGTAATAGCAATTATGCCACAATTTGATAGCCCTCTAAAAGATAGTTATCAAGCGAACTTAAGATTTACAACTAACTATATACCAAGTAGAAGTAAGTTGTATTAAAAATTTAAAAGGAGAAAACAAATGGGCAGAAGTTTTAGAGAATTTAAAGAGCATAATGTTCGTGCTGGTTTAGGTACAGCGTTATGTTATAGATTATCAAGCGAAACAAAATATCATATTTTAGCACCAGTAGAAAGTTTACCAGCGGTTTTTGGTACACCAGATACAATTGAATACTCTTCAACTACTAATAGAAACGTTACAAATGTAATGGGTAAAAATAGTACTGAAACAATTGAAATTAATTTGCCTTACAATCTTGACTATATCGCTATATGCGATAATATCAACGATTTAGAAGTTAATTTTGCATATATTGATTTAGATGATTTTTCTGGTCAAGAATTTACAGGTAAACCTAGATACCATTTAGCAGATGTTGGAACTTCAGATATTAAAACAATCGTATTATCAATTGCTGTAACAAACGCAAACGAATACATTACTGAAGACTTATATGATAGCTTCCAAGATACTGTTTCAATCTTATCACCTATTCCTGCTAGTATTGAACTTTTATCAACAAATACAACAGGCATTGCTATAAACTTTTTAACTGATCCAAGCGATGCAACTTTGGATGTTTCAAGCAATAATACTGATGTTTTGATTGAAAAAGGTAGCAAAAGCATAACAATTAAAGCAAGTTCTTCAGCAACAGCTGGTAGTGCTATTGTTACTATTGTAGCAAAGAAGGATAATTATGCACCTAACCAAAGAAGAATAAAAGTTTTGGTTGTTGGTGCTTAAAAAAATAATTTGAAAGGAATATAAAAATGAGACCATACATTGAAGATAGAGAAGGAAATAAATATGAGTTCCGCAGATTAACTAGAAGAGAAAAAATTAATCTAGTTAAAAATGCAAGCGAAATTGAAAAAGCTAGTGATGAGAAAAAGATTGAATTAACTGATGAATTACTTTATACAATACTTCAAACTGTTTCAAGTGTAGACCACGAGAAATTTGAAGATATATTAGACTATAATGAAGAAATTTATGGGTTTGAACAAGTAATAGAATTAGAAACAGCAATCATTAGTTGGGTTTTTACTCAAGCAGGTGGGGAAACAATCAAAGTTCATCCTTACCTAGAGGAAATGAAGAAGAAAGAAGAATTGGAGAAGAAGGAAGAAGTAGAACAACCAGCGACACCAATTCAATACGATTCAATCGAAATTTAAACATTTTAAACGATAAGTATGGTGGTGATTTGGAGCATTTTTATTTTTGCGAAGAATTACCACTAGCTTTAGAATATGGAATGACACCACATGAGTATTGGGATGAAGATGAGGATTTATTTTTAGCATATCAAAAAGCGTATTACAATCGATTACACAAACAAGCATATTTGCAAGGTTTGTATAATTATGATGCACAAGTAACAGCTTTAGCCAATGCAATGAGAGACCCAAAGAAAACACCAAAGCCATATGAATATCATTCCAAAGATGTTTACAATCCTTTCAACGAAGAAAATAATAAGCCAAAAGGTTATATTAATACTATTGATAATACTGAAAATAATAATAAGTTATATAGTATTAAAAAAATAGCCGAAGAAAGGAGAAAACAACAAAATGCCAGTTGATTACACATTAGGCAATTTAGTAGTTAATACACAAGTAAAAGATGCAAATGGTTCGATACAATCGCTTAAAGGGCTAACCACAGCACTAAACTATTTAAACAACGCAATGAAAAAAGTTGCGAAGTCAAACGTAGATTTAGACCAAACAGGCAAAAAGTTTGAGGGTTTAACAAAAGCGATTCAACCATTTACAAGTGAATTAAGAAAATCAGAAAGTGCTTGTAAGGCATTTACAAATGCAATCAAAGTTTTAAACAAACAAAAAGTAAGCACTTCAAGTATAGAAAAGGCAAGTGCAAGTTTAAAAACAGCACAAGCAAAATTACAACAAATCAATGGCACGGCTAATCAAACACAAAACATTTTTGATAGCCTTACCAAAAGTAAAATATTTAATATAGGTAAAATATACGCTATATATAATTATACTAAAAGATTTACCTCACAGCTTTCAAATGCGGTTGATTATGCTGTAAACTTTGAAGAAACTTTAAATAAGTTCCAAGTATCAATGGGCGACCAATACTCAAAGTCATTAAAGTTTGTTGGCAATATAACACGTGCTTTCAACTTATCGACTGAAAGTATAATGAACTATCAATCAACATTTAAAAACATGTTAGATAGCTTGGGTGGTTTATCAAGCGATGTTACTTACAAATTAAGTGAAACAATCACACGAATGGCGATTGACTATGGTTCACTGTTTAATGTTCCAATCCAAAAATCAATGGAACAATTTCAACAAGTGTTAAGTGGTCAAATTAGAACAATACGTACTGTTGCGGGTTATGATGTTAGTGAAACCTCTTTGTATAGCATTTACAAAGAAATTGGTGGCACAAAAACTATGAGGCAATTAGACCAAAACGAAAAACGTTTATTAAGAATAATTGCTTTACAAAAACAAATGCAACGAACTGGTGCGGTTGGCGATTTTGAAAAGACTTTAAGCAATACAGCCAACATTTTAAAACAAATTCAAGAAACAACCAAAGAAATACTTACTTTGTTTGGTAGATTGTTTTTGGGTTCAGTTGGAAACCTTTCAGAAAAAGTACTTGGTGCGACAATAGCATTAAGAGATTTCTTAAATTATTTAAACAAAATAAAAGGTTATGAATATCAAGATTTTACTAAAAATGCAAGTGGTGGTTTAATAGGTGGAGTTACTGAAAGTGCCGAAGAAGCCACTGATGCCGTAACTGAATTAAAGAGAAGTTTATTAGGCTTTGATAAATTAAACATTTTATCTAGCACAAGTTCTAACACTAAAACAGCCGTAAATGATTATTCTTTCTTGACAAGCAAAATTGGCGAATATGAAGAATTAATTCAAAAAGTAAGCAATGGTTCACAAAAGGTAGCCGACAATATACTTAATTGGTTAGGCTATACAAGAAAAGAAAATGGTGAAATTGAAAAGACTTCAGGTGCGATTAACCGTTTAGCTGGAATGTTAAATGTTTTAAAAGTTACATTTACAAGTTTAATTTCAATTATAACATTTAAAAAAGGTGTTGGAATATTTAAATTTTTTAAAGGTCTTCCTGAAAATTTGAAAAAAGTAATGTCCTCAATAACTGGTAAAACTGATATACCTAATTTGAAGAATATTAAAAAAGTAAAAGATATTTTTACCGCATTTAGTGGTGTTGTTGAAAAGCCTGCAAAAGTTGGAATATTTTCAGCTTTATCAAAATCAAAAGTATTTTCAGCAATATCAAAACCAGGGCAAATGTTAGGGCAATTTATAAAATTGTTGCCAAAATCATTGGTAATAATAGGAACAATTGCAACACTATTTGCGACATTATTTATCAATAGTGAAGAGTTTAGAAATTCAATTATGAATTTGATCAAGTCAATAGCAAATTTAGCTTCAAGTATAACATCAGTATTAACACCTGTGCTAACACCAGTTATTAAGTTTTTGGGTGAGGGTTTAGCATTAGTAATAAATATTATTGCAAAAGTAATTGATTTTATTTCAAAGAGCAAAGCACTTTCAACAGTGTTAGGTTTATTATTAGCAAGTATTATAGCAATAAATATAGCAACTTCAGTTAGCCCTTTGACTTGGATTATACTTGGAATTACAACTGTTATAGCTTTGATAGCAAAATTAATCGAAGCAATAGCGAAGTTATTTGCCGAAGGGAAAGTAAAAACTTTCTTTAAAAATTTATTTAGTAGAGAAAATAGCAACGGTGGTGGTCGAGGTACAAGCACAAGTTCTTACACACCTTTAGCAAGTGGTGGTGTTATTACAAGACCTACACCTGCATTGGTTGGTGAATATTCAGGTGCTAGAAATAACCCTGAAATTGTATCGCCAGAAAATAAAATGCGTGAAGTATTTGTTCAAGCATCATTACCAATTGCACAAGCAATATTAAATAGCAATCAAAAAGTCATAGATGCAATAGATGATTTAAGCGATAGACCAATCGAATTAAATGGTCGAAAAGTAAGTGAAAGTATTTTTAAAGACTTACAAAACGAAGCAACACGCAGAGGTAAGAAATTTGCGTAGAAAGGAGCAATTATGCCAACAATTTTAAAAATATATACTTTTGATGAAAATGGTTTTGCAAAAACGGTTATTGCTCCTGCTTGCACTAAATATCAAGTATCATATGCGGATGTTGACAAAGAGGGTAGTGGTAGAAACCCATTAACTGGTGAAATGTATCGTGAGCGAATAGGCTCATACATAAAGTTAGATTTAACTTGGGATTTGATACCAGGAACAACAGAATATCAAAATTGGTATAAGACTTTAACGAGCCTACCGAAAAGTTTTGAGGCGGAATATTTAGACCCTTCCTCAAATGAATTAGTTAAGAAAAAATTTTATAGGACTGATATTCAAACGGAGTTATACCTATTTGTCGATGAGAATTGCAACATATGGAGAGGATTATCAACATCGTTTGTACAAAACGATGTTTCTTCTTTTTCTTGGGAGGGTGTATCGAGAAAAATATTTTATTTAGGTAGTAAAAGAGGCATAGGAAGAGAAGTTGTAGTAACAAATAAGCAAAGTTTTAGCAACCTAGATTTGATAAAAAGTGGCGAAACTAAAGATATTGAAGAATACAACGAAGAATTTTATGAGCCAACATATTCAGACTATTTTATATCGTGTGAAGAAAAACGTGTTAAATTAGATGGCACTTTTAAATTCCTAGACAAATCATATTCAACAACTGATGGTGTTAAAAATAGCCCTATATTTTGGTGGACTACTTGGATGTGCAATAAAGATACTGGTGAATTTAATTCACATCCTAGACTTGTAATTAAAGGCACATCATTGTCTGCAAGTTATTACACAATAGTTTTTGGTGAAATAGCAACAAATTTTAAAATCGAGTGCTATACCGAAAACGATAACAACGAAGAAGTTTTAGATAGAACTATAAGTGTTGAAAATAACGCCGAAAAAGAGTATATTTTTGAAACTTTAAAAACTTACGTAAAATTTATCATTGAAATAATAAAAATCGATAATTCAGTTGTTTTTGAGGGTGAAACACAAAAATATCAAAGGTTTGCAAAAGTAAACACAATTTATAGTGGTGTGTTTAAGAATCTTAACAAAATTATAACCGATTATGAGATTACACAAGAGTTTAGTGCTGATAATTCAGAATTTAATTCGAATGTGCTTTCACTAAAATTAAGAGATGTTAATAATGAATACGACCCTCAAAACGCAAATAACAAATTAAGTTATTTTAAAAATCAGTCAATTTCAGTTGACATTTACGTGAAAGATAGAGATAAAAACGAATTTGGTATAGAGGTAATTAAAAATCCTTTAGTAAAAACTTTCAAATTTAACTCAAGAAACAATGTTTATAATTGGGAAAATCAAATATTAAGCGTTACTAATTATTCAGATACTTACAATTTAGTTTATTCGAATGAAGATGAAACACCACAATTTGGTGATAATGCGAAAACATTGTCAGGTTGGTTAGGACTTTTAAATCGAAATTCTGGCTTAAGTGGTTTTAGAAATGCAATTAATTTTGAAGACCTTGATAAAATTGAAAGTTATAAAAATAATGCAATAACTTTAAAAGGTTATATTCCAAATCAAAGTTCTTATAATGAAGTCTTAAGAATGCTGGTTGAAGCATCTTATGTATCAGAAAAAGATAGCACAACAGGGCAATATCGTAATAAAATGGTGTTAATTGATTATAATGAGCAAAAATTATTGTTTAACACACAATTATTAGAGAATGATTTAAAGTTTTATGGTTATCAAACAATATTTAGCGATCGTTTTGTAGATAATGTATTTAAAATAACAAGAAATTATATATTTGAAGAAAGTTTTCAAGAAGCAAAACCAAAGAATTATACTGTTAAAATTTACACGTATCAAAATGTTCAAGAAGTTACAGGAAAAGATGACAAAGGCAATGATATAGTAACAAGTAAAATTGAAACGACAACTTATGATAAATCTTACACTATATCAAACAATGACTATGAAAATGAAACAATCGATAATCCATTTATTACTTCAAATTTTATGGAAGACCCTGTTAATTGGTCAAAAGAAACTTCGACAATTGCAGACAGATTAGTTGGTTATAGGCAACATATAGATAGTTTAAATACATTTAACTTTAAAACTAATTTTAATGGTGGTATAATAGAACCAGGACATACTTATTTGTACGAAAGCAAATATGGTAATACCAAAAAAGTTGTTATTACAAAAGTAATTTTAAATGGAACTTCCTTTGCAGAAGTTGAAGCAAAAGAAATTATGGAGGATTAATTATGAAAGTTTGGCAACCAACTGATTATTATGATGTAGCAACCGAATTTACAAGAATATCAACGTTTATTTTTGATATTGGTGGTAGGTTAGGCGTTTATGATTTATTAAATAAATATACTTGGTCAACATCAGATATACCTTATTATGAAGATTACAAGAAAATAATTGAATCCTTAAATATTTTGTTACAGAAAACACACGCTAATAAAACTTTTGGGTATTTGACACCAGAGAAAAATTTTAGTTATATTGATGCAAACAAGATAGAGCAAGCAATGGCAGAAATAGAGAGAAAGTTATGGAGCTTTGACATAACTGGTAAAAAGATTTTGGGTAATAATTCCAAAATAATCACTTAAAGAAAGAGGTGATAAATAAATGAGTAAATTAGAATTAACCTTTACTGATGAAGTGGGGACAAATTTAAACCAATACAAAATGAAAAGAAATGTTGGCACGGCAAGTGAAACAGAAGAAGTTATACAGCTTGAACGTGATGCTAATATAACAACTCAAGGCACAATAATCAATGCCGATAAATTAAACACAATGGTTTCAGCTATCAACGAACCAATTAGTTCATTATTCACGACTATTTATGAGGAAACACAAAATAAAAAATCTTTGCCATTAAATACAAATATAGATTTTGCTTTAATTAATTCAAAAGACTCTACACCATTATCATTTAGCAAATTTTCATGTTTATTTGTGTTTAGATTTTATTTTATGGGTACTGATAATATACGAAGATATGCAAGTGTTACTATTGGTACAGTATCATCTTATTTGTTTGAACATTCTGAAATAGTACAAATTTACGATAGTTTTGCAGATACCACTCAAAAAGTTAAAATCTTGCTTGATAAAACTAATAAAACAATAACAATTACTAATTTAACTAATAGTAATACAACTACAAATGTTTTATATATAGAAAGTATAATAGGTGCATAATTATGGGAATTGTATGTAGATGTGAAAGTAATATAGTTCCAGTAGCCAACGAATCTCCAAGAGTTTGTTGTGGCACAATAAAATGGTATATGAACGATACCTTTTCATTCGATTTTATTATTAATTTAACAGATGAAGATGGCAATCCTATTGAGTTGCTTGACACCGATAAATTTGTTGTTGATTTTTACAATAGTGTAGGAGACTTAATACAAAGTTTTGAAACTGTTGGTAGTTCAACGATAACTCTAAATTTCACTAAAGAAATTAGTGCAAAGTTTAAAAAGGGCGAATATTTTTATACAACTAAATACGAGAGTGGTTCAATAGCACGAACAATAATGCATAATAATATGGTTGTTGTTGAATAGGTGGTGATAGCCTATGAGAGTCAACGTATGTAAAAAAATTGATGAGGGTATAAAGACTACACTTGATGTTGTATTAGAAGATAAAACAATTAATCTTGAATGCGAAGGTATAGTTGTAGGTGGTGTTACTAATGATCATGCGAGATTAGTAAACCTTGACTATGAACACAGCGGACACATTGGTTTTGCTAGTGAGAAACAATTGAACTTGCTAGCAGAAAATGTTGTTCCAAGAAGATTAAACGTTTTCCCAAATATAGATGTTAATATAGATAGAAGTAAACAATTTATATATATTAACGAAAATGATACTGAAAGTAAAAAGGTAAGTATTCGAGAACTGAACTCTTACATTTTACGGAATGGTGATAGTGTTCCAACCGATATGCAAGTTGGAGAATATTTATTGTTAAATATGAAGAAAGGAAATATTTAAAAATGGCATATGAAATTTTAAGCGATAAGAAAAAAACGCAAGTTACACAATTAGTCAATACTGCTGATGGTTTAAAATTGCAACAATATTATCCAGAAACAACAGCTGAAGTTACAAACATTAAAGCAATTGATGGGGTTACTGGTACAAACGTTCAACAAGCATTAGAAAGCATTCAAAGTAATATTAATGATATTACTGGTGGTGGTACTGTTACAAACGTTAATGGTGTTAAAGGTGCGGTAAATATTGCAGAAGGTACAAATATTGGTGTTACAGTTTCAGGACAAAATATTACTATTTCAACACCAGCTGAAGAAAACGTAATTAATGAAGTGCAATTAAATGGCACAAAAATTACACCAACAGGCAAAAAAGTTAATGTTCAAGTTACAAAATCAACTGTTGGTTTAAGCAATGTTAACAACGTAGCAATTACACAAACACAAGTTGACCAAATTGGCACAAATACTGAAAATATTACTAAAGCACAAACAAAAGCAGACCAAGCGTATGCATTAGCCGAAGGTCGCTCTTCAGCTTATTCTTTTGAAACTTATAGTGCTATGGTTACAGCTTTGAAAACCGCTCCAAAAAATCAATATAGAATAGGCGACAGTTTATACATTAAAGAGGAAGGTGTCCTTGATTACTGGGTTAGTGATATATTAGCAACAAACGCAGGTACATATGGTTACTATGAACTTTTACCATTAGAAGGAAAAGTTGATTTAACTGATTATCAAACAAAAAATTTAGTAACACCGATTAATGTTAATGGCACTACTAAAACAACTGTTGAAAGTGCATTGCAAGCTATTAATACTTTAGCAGGCACAAATAAAACTGATATTGGCAATTTAGATACTGCTTTAGGTACAGTTCAAGAAAATGTAACTAAAATTTTAAATGGTGACACAGTAGTTCCAAACGCAGCTGAAGCTACAAAAGCAAAAAATGTAGATTTAGCCGTAACTGTTACACCAGATACAACAAATGGTGATAAAGTAAGCATTGGTGCTGGCACTGGCAAGAAAGCAGAATTTAATGTTGTTAATGCAAAAAAATCAGCAACTTCTGACAAACTAACAACTGCAAGAAAGATAACTGTTAATGTTAATAGTGGCAAGAAGTCAGATAATACTACAAATATTTCAGGTACTGGAAACGCAACTTTTGATGGTTCAGCTGACAAATCTATTAGTGTTGAATTAGGTGCAAGTGGTGTAGCTGCTGGTGCTTATAGTGCGGTACAAGTTAATGCAAAAGGTATTGTTACTGGTGGTGGAAACATTGTTGAATTTGACACAGGTACAGGACACCCAAGTACAAATTTAGCCGTTGGTGGTTTATTCTTTAAAATAATTAGTTAGAAACTTGAAAGGGGAGTTTTAATTATGGCAAAATATCAATTACAACAAAAATTAGCAAATGGCACAATGAAAGATATACCAATAACAAGCGTTAACGATGTGGCTGATATTAATGTAATTGGAGATGATTATACAGAGGTAGATTTAATAAATAAAAATGGTAATACTTTAGCTGCAATACCATTTAGAAAAATCAATGGTGAGAGTATTATTGGAAAAGACCCTTTGACTATTAGTGGTGGTGGAGCAAGCCATCCAGTTTATACTGAAACAAATACTGACAAATGGGCTATGCTTGGCAATGGTACTACTGATAATTGTAAGTTTAAATTTACTGGTGAAAGCGGTAGTAGATATTATTTTGATTTAGGAAATTGTGGACAATTTCAAGGTGCAATGCTTGAATTAGAAATTGTAAATACTGATGTTGAAGTAATATTTTATAGCACAATCACTGACCAAACATGGTATGACCATCAAATTAATGGTAGTCCAAATGCTGTATGTCTAACAAATAGCAAATTAATGTTAGTAACTTTTGATGAAATAGCAAGAAGCAGATTGCTCTTAACATTAGCAGGGCAAGATGAATCAATTTCAAATACATTACAATACGGTGAGGGCGAACAAAGCATTAATGTAAATATAGGTTCTGGAACTCCTTCACAAGCCAGTTGTTATGCAAATGGTTTGATTATATCTATGCGTAAAGATGATGTTGGAATATTGCACGTAAATATTGGTGGACAATTTGAGGTTTAAAATAGGTCTAATTTTTATATTGTAATCAGAAAAAAATAACAAATTTTGTAAAAATGCTTGACAACGCAAATAATGTTTGCTATAATTAAGGCGGATTTTGGAAATGAAGAAGAATTGGAATCTGTGGGTTGGTTTGCTAGTAGCAATTGGAGTTGCTTGGTACAATGGCTATGACAAGTCAAAGATGGACAACTTTAGTAGTTTTCTGATACTATTGGTTACAATCGTTGGTTTTTTGTCCTTTTTAAAAACACTAACCACAACAAAGAGCAAGGAATTAATAGAGAGTAACACAACAAGCCAAAAGACACGAGTTAGTTACATTGAGGTTGCAAGCAATCCATATAAGCAAGGGCAAAATCTTGCGAAAGACATTGCTACTACTATCGAAATTTTGAGGGAGAAGAAAGCAATGAATAAAGTTAAAAAATTTTTTAAGTGGCTATATTTTAACAAATGTACAATCACAAATATCGTAGTAAGTATTGCGTGTGTAGCGTTTGTTAATTTTATGTCGCTATGGGGCTATTTAGATCGTTATCAAATCTTCCAAACTAACCCTGTATTATTTAAGGTAATAATTGGTGTTGGTGGAGTATTATGGACAATTTTGTCAGTATTCTGTTCTATCAACAAATTAGGTGCGGAAAATTTAAGCGAGATTGATGCACGCTTACAAGCAAAAGCGAATGAAAAGTTAAGCCGTTTAACACCAGAACAAAGAAAATTAGTTAAAGAAAACATTAAGAATTTACAAGAGCAATTAAACAAACTAAAGGTGGAGTCTGATGGGGCTATGAAAATAGTCCAAAGTTTCACAGTATTAAAGAGTATCGAAGGTTTTGATGTAAGCAATCAAGTAGAAAGTTATGAAAAAGCGTGTGCTATTGTTAGCAATAATAGTTCATTAATTGCAAAACTAGAAAACGAAATTGCAATATTAAAAGGCAAACTTTAGAAAATGACACGGAAGTGGTTAGGAAACTAATCACTTTTTTGTTATGAAAGAGGGAATTGAAATAGAGAAATTTATAAATGAGATTGTAGATGTACCAAAGTTAATAAGAAGATTGTGGTTAGTACTTTGGTTTGTAGAGTTTATTTGTATTGGTAGTAAGTTGCTTTTTCACACGTGGTTTCCGATAGTTATTGAAAATCAAAGTTTTGAAAATGTGTGTGATTTTATAGATAACCACCAAGTATTAAGAGTTAGCATAATGGCGATATTTTATGTAGCAAGTTTAAACATTGTGTTTTTAATAGCAACGAAAAGTAAGTTCTATAAGGATTGTACTTTACCTATAATATCAAATTTATTAATAGTATTTAGTTTTATAATTTTAAACATAAATAATATGTATGGTAAAATCGCAGAACTTTTCACTTTAATTGTTTTACCAATTATTTGCAATATTAAAAGGCAAACTTTTAAAGAATTATGGAAAAATATTTGCTTTCCTGTTTTTACATATTTACTAATTAGTTTATGGCAATTAAACATATTATTTGTACGTGGCATTGATGATATTAGCAATTTACATTTTGCCGTAGGAATGATTTTACAAATAGACTACTACATTTTCATAATTATTACATGGTTAGGAGTAAATTGGAGTATGGGACTTTGGGGTGCTGGCTTATTTTGGTCTAACAAAATTACACAGTTAGAAGCAAAAAAGAAAAAGCTAGAAAACAAAATCAAGTATATTGACAACAAGATTGAACAATTAAAGGCAAAATCCGTAGAGAAAATCGAAAAAGAGCAAAATAAGAAGTAAATCACTAATTGATTGTTTTTATATTTTATGCATTGCTTTTATTAATTGCATTTTTCTTTAATCGGTTTTTGCAAATGCTAATGTTTATGCTATTTTTTGGTTTTATACAAAGTTGCTTTTTGAAAAGGTTTCACGCTGATCATTTATTTGACAACGAGCCTATAAAAGCGGTAAATACTTGTAAATTAATTACTTTTTCAGTAGAAATAATATATTTAATATTTTGTAAAAACTTAATACTATCAGTATATCAAAATATATTTATTATATTTGGTGTAGCATTATTTAATGCATTATTAGGCTTTTACGCAGAAAGAACAATTTGTTTTAAATCAAAACTTGAAGATATTGAAACTTTAATACCACTATGTAAAGAAGCTAAATTAACACCTTTGGCAACAAATCGAATGGTTATGAGATACGTTGAAAAGAAAACATTGAAAGAAATAGCAAGTATAGAGTGTGTAGAAGAAGAAAGTATCAGAAAAGAGTTTAAACGTTATCGCAAGAAATTAAAATTGAATAAATGAAAAAAATAGGATGTCATTTTGTGGCATCTTTTTTTATTGCCCCTGTTTTACCCCCTTTTATTTAGCAAGATAATTGCTAAAATTGGGTTGTGGCAAGTTGATAAACATTTCCTCAAAAAATCCGTTTCGTGTTTATTTTTACTGTTTATATAATTTATTTTGTTTGCCTATGATTCTATTCGTTTACGCTTGCCACGATTTTTTGAAAAGAGGTAAAAAATATGATGAACTACAACAATATGTATGGTGGCTATCAACAACAGCCAATGTATCAACAACCTAGTTATAACAACTATCAGCAACAACAACCAGTCTCACAAGGAACAAAGTATGCGTTGTACTCTGAAGTAACAAGTATGGAAGATGCAAAAGCCTACATTTTAGCACCAAATCAAAGTGCTTATTTAGAAGATAAAAACGCAAATATGCTTTATTACAAACGAATAAACAATCAAGGTCGTTATGAAATGGATGTATACAAAAAAGTGGTTCAAGAAGAGCCAAAAAACGAATACGTAAAAACAAGCGATTTTGAACTTTTAAAGCAAAGTGTTGATAATTTATCAAACATTATAAAAAAACTTGATAATCGCCAATTTTCAGGTTCAAAACAACAAAATAGAGGTAATCAATAATGAATAATAACAACCCTATGCAACAAATGTTACAAATGTTATCTATGAGTAATAACCCGAATCAAGTAGTTCAAATGCTTGCACAACAAAATCCTAACGTTCAAGCAATACTAAATCAAATGCAACAAAGTGGAATGACACCACAACAATTTGCGATGCAATACGCAAGGCAAAACAATATTGATATAAATCAAGTTGCAAATGCTTTTAGAAAAATGGGTGGAAAATTTTAATTTTGGTATAACTACTTTTTTGCTAATACCAAAATCTTCAGTAATGATTGTCGACTAAATTATTGTTTATATTGGTGTTAAATTAAGAGTATTTATATATATAAACATTTTACGAAAGGAGAAATATTTTAATGTATGTAGAAGGTGATGTTCCATACGTTGGAACAACAAATGGAAATGCTAATTCTGGTTTCTTTGGTGGTGATGGCTGGTGGGCTATTATCTTATTTGCAATGATTTTCGGATGGGGCAACAATGGTTGGGGTAACAACGGAAGAAATAGCGGAGGTGTAACTGATGGTTACATTTTAGCTAGCGACTTCGCAAATGTCGAAAGAAAAATCGATGGTGTTAACAACGGAGTTTGTGATGGTTTCTATGCAATGAATACTGGAATGTTAAATGGCTTTGCAGGAATAACTCAAAGTGTTATGACAAATGGCTATGAAACAAGAAATGCAATTCAAAGTTTAAGCTCACAATTAGCCGATTGTTGCTGCCGCACTCAGTCTTCAATACAAGGCGTAAACTACAACATGGCAATGCAAACTAACGCAATTGAAAAATCATTATGCGATGGTTTTAGAAGCATTCGTGATGAAATTACAGCCAACAGAATTGAAGATAAGAACGCTCAAATAGCTGCTCAACAAAACGAAATTAACGCTTTAAGATTAAAAGCAAGTCAAGAAGCTCAAAATGCTTATCTTGTAAATCAACTTAAACCATGTCCTATTCCTGCTTATATAACTTGCAACCCTTATCAAACTTATACGGGAACTTGTGGAACAGGAACTTGTGGTTCAGTAATTTAATTTATGAAAATTGCTAATTAATTATTAGTGTTTAAAGGAGATTAAAATATCCTACTTTCAAAGGCATAGAGAATAATCTTCCTATGCCTTTTATTATCAAATTAAAATTATTAAAAAGGAGTTTAAAATGGCTTTAATTTTAGGTTTAAAAAACACAACAACTCAAACAGTCCCCATTAATGGGTTAATTAATTTAGGTACTGTTTATCGTAAAAATTGTAAAAGAACAAGAAGTGGCTTACCAACATATGTAGCAAATGGAAATAGTGTAAAATTGAATGGTAGTGGTATTTACCATATTACAACAACTTTAGTAGGCACTGGAACTGCAGCTGGTGTATTAACTGCACAATTATATGAAAATGGTGTAGCAATTCCAGGTGCTATTTCATCAAGCACAATTACAACTGCTAATACAGAATTAAGAACTTTAGTAATAGATTATTACATTAAAGTAGATTCTGAATGTGTTTTAGGTAATTGGACAGTTGCACCAAAGACACTTACTTTAGTTAACACAGATGCAGGAGCAACTTACACAAATGTATTATTTAATGTAGACAAGGTGGTTGGCTAATATGAGAACAAGAATGCGAGATATGTTAGAAAGAAGAACACGTAGAGATGGAAGAAACCCATATGGAAGTAGAGGTGGCTATGTTGTCAGTTCAAAATCACGTAGAGATAGATCAATGGGTTACGATTATGCTTATCCAGAACGAGATTATAGATATGATAGCAGATATGATGCCGAACGATACTATACGCCATATGATATGGGCGGTGAATACACTAGACAACGTGGTCGATATATGGATGATTATGCAACCGAAGACTTAATGGGTGAATATCGTAAAGACTTACGCAAATGGGCTGATAAGTTAAAACGAAAAGATAGATTCAACATTCCAAAAGAAGAAATAATCGAGCAAGCAAAGAAAATGGGTGTATCTTTTAACAAATATGATGAAGAAGAATTTTACACAATTTATCTAATGCATATTAGTGATTATCCTGAAATTGCAAATGATTATTACACTTATGTTGCAATGGCTAAAAAGTGGTTGGAAGATGATGACATCGAAGTTAGCCCAAGCGAAAAAGTATGCATTTACATGTATGACATTGTAATGGGTGAAGAAGATTAAAGAGGTGGTTTAAATGGCTTACAAATACTTTAATAGGAATCCAAATGGGTATAAAATACCAGATTGTGTTATAAGAGCTATTTCAACGGCATTAAATATAAATTATTATGATGTAGTTAAATTATTACATCAAAATGCAATACACTATAGATGTGATGATTTATGTGTGTGTTGTTATGAAAAATTGCTAGACATTGACTTGGAATTACCACATTACTATGGTAATAATCGAACAGTTGAAGAAATAGCCGATAAGTTTTGCAACGAAATTCTTTTATTAAGGATTGAGGGTCATTTAACTACAAGTGTAAAAGGAACAATTTACGACATATGGGATTGTTCTAACGAGATTGTTACCGATTTTTGGGTAATAAAGTATTAAAATTTAAGGTGGTATATTTCAAAAATACCACCTTTTTTGTTGTCTTTTTCTTGTCTTTTTTATGTCTTTGTGGTATAATATTAGTGTGTGGTAAGCACAGAAAGGAGAAAAAGCAAATGCAAAACCAATCAAGATTTAGTGAAGAATTTATGGCTTTGGAACGCAACAAAACTTTGCAAGGTATGGTTAACAATGAACTAATGAAATTAGGGCTAGACTGTCGATTAAAAGGCTTTAAATATGTTAGCGATATTATAACTTTAGCGTTAATTAAGCGTAAATATTCACGAACAACGATTGCCGAATTAACGCCATTTATTGCTTATAAGTATGGTATTAAAGATTTTAGTGTGCAAAGGCAAATGCGATATGTTTGTACGATTAGAAATGCACGCAAAGAAACTGCCATTGATATTGTTTACAATGTTTGGCACAAAATCAACACAAAAATTCAAGAAGAAAGGGAGAGTTATGTAAAATGAGAATAACGGAAATTGTGATTGAAAATTTTAGAAATGTTAGCAACAAAACTTTTGATTTGAAACCAAAGTACAACGTTTTTGTAGGTGCGAATGGTTTAGGCAAAACAACACTTATCGATAGTGTTTTATGGGTGCTTTGCGGTGAAACTATTGTTTATGGTAAAAGCGATCCAGATAATCGAAACAAGAATGATTTAAGACTGCCAATAGGTGTAAAAATCACGTTTGATAACAATTTAGTATTAGAAAGAAAATATAAAGATATTTGGGTTGAGGACAAAGATGGTAACGTAAAATACTCAAGAACTGATAACAACTTTTTCATTAATGGTGCGAAATTCAAAAAAGAAGAATATTTTTCTTTCATACGAGATAAAATCAAATTTGATAGAAATCTTGAAGTAAAAGACTTTAATTTCTTACGTTTCTTAATCGATTATGATTATTTTGGAAATATTGATTATAAAGTAGCAAGAAAATTTATCGAAAAATGTATCAAAATTAAGAGCGATGATGAGTTAATTTTAGAACAAAAATATGCACCAGTTAGAACTGATATGCAAGTATTAAAATATGAGTATGGTAAATTATTAAATAAATATAGTACTATTATTAAGCAAGCTGATGCAAAAATTGAAGAAATTCAAACAAAAATTGTTAAAAAGCAAGAATTAGTAAAACCTGAAGATATTGAAGCATACGAAAAGTTAAATCAAGAAAGAAAAGAATTATTAAATTCAACTTTTGATAATCAAAACTATCAAGCAAAGATTAAAGATTTAGACACAAGAATATCACAAAGTCAACAAAACGTATTACTTGAAATTGTCAATGTTAACCAACAAATTAATACTTTAATCAAAAAAGGTAACGAGTTAAAATATCAAATTGACAATATGAAGAGTAATATTGAAGATAGCAAACGCTACATTCAAAAATTAACTGAAGAGCAAGAAGAATACACTAGTTTAATCGAAGAAAAACAAAAAGAAAAGTTTACTGAAAAGGTTTGTCCTTATTGTGGCGGTGTTATCAATAAAGATGAAGAAACAGCATTCAAAGAAAATATCGAAAAAGAAGTCGAAATTTTAAAAGCACAAATTGAGGGTGCAAAACAAGGTATCTCTGGTTCAAAAGTAATGATTAGTTCATATGAAGAAAAGATTGAGATTTACGACAAAGAATTTGAAAAGACTTCAAAAGAATATGTTGACTTGACAACACGTTTAGAAGAATTAAGCGTTCAAAAAGAAAACAACGAAGAAGCAAAGAAATTAAGTCAAGAAAAGGCTAAATTAGAGGATGAATATCAATTAGCGATAAATACTTTCAATAGTAATAAAAATGCGAAAATTGGCGAAATTTCAACTCAAATGGAAAAATTAGCGGTTAGTATTCAAGCAAGCAAAGAAATTGAAGAATTAAAACAGCAATTAAAAAATTGCAAGCAACAAAAATACGTTTGCGAATCAAACATTGACTTAATCAAAGATTTTAAAGCAACTAAACTAAATAATCTTGTTAGCAAAGTAAAAGAAGTATTCCCACAAATCGATATTGAACTAATTGAAGAAAACGAAAACACAGGTAGTTTTAAAGATGTTTGCTATACGAAATTAAATGGTGTTGAATTTACTGGTGTTAACGATGGTTTCAAATATTTGTTAGGAATTGAAATTATTGAAAATATCAAAAAACATTTAGGTGTTGAAGATTTGCCAATCATTTTTGACAAATTTGCAGATATTGACAAAGAAACGTTCAAAACTATTTTAGGCAAAACTAATTCACAAATAATTTGCACAAAAGTTACAGATAGCAAAGAAATTGAAGTAAAAGGAGAATAATTAATATGGAAAATACTATTCAAGAAGTTAAAAAGCAACCTATTTCAATGACTGAATTCGTTTTAAATATGGTTGTTAATTATGCAGCTGTTGGTGGCGAAGTATTAACTGAAAGAGAAAAGACTTCTGCAATAAATATAATCACTCTAACAAATAGAGCTATTGTTACAAATAGCGATGGAATAACTTGGAATGATATTGATTTACGAGGTTGTGGATTTGCAGAACAAGTAAAACATTGGTGTAAACTTGGCATAACTGGCGAAGATAAATTATACATAGATATTCGTAATAATAAGTACAAAGTTAAAAGAGATATATTTATTAAACCACAATATCAAACGTGCGAAAAATTAATGACTATGTATTTTGCTTACCCTATTGTACGATTTAAAACTGAAGTAATTTGTATTGGCGATGAAATAGAAATAGAAGAAGATTTTAAAACTGGCTTAACGACTATTATTTCACACAAACGAAATAAAGATATTGACAGAAATAAATACGAAAATATTATTGGTGCTTATAAAATTGCTTTTGTTTCTATCAATCCTGAAAAACCCTTAGACTTAACACAAATTTATGTTGAAATTGATCGTAACAGGATTGAAAGAGCTTATAATGCTAGTTCATCAAAAGATAAAGCCGTTTGGAATGCAGACTCTGTTAAAATGGTTAAAAAGACTGTTACTTGGGAAATGTTTAATAGCGAACAAATCAGACCTTTTATGAAATACCCTGAAGATGTTATTAAAGGTGGCGACTTAAAAATTCTTGAGGAAAGTGAAGAAATGGATTTTAACAAAGAAACAAAATATGAAAATGTTGACAAAGTTGGAGAAGAAATTGATAAAAAAGTCGCAACTGAAGATGTAATAGATGTTGTGTACGAGGATGAAAATTAAAATGCTTGATATTTATGCGTTCGCCTCTTCTAGCAAGGGCAATATGTATTTAGTTGAAAACGAAAATACTAATATTTTGTTAGAATGTGGCTTGAACGAAAAAAATATACGCAAATTATTAGTGGAGCAAGGCATCACTCTTTTAGATGTGGATGGATGCCTTGTTACCCACATTCACAATGATCATGCGATGAGCATTGATTATGTAAGTCAATACGTAGATGTATATTCAAATATAAATGTATATAATCATTACAAGAATATAAAATATGTAGAACCTAAAAAACCATTTAAAATTAATACAATAAAAATAATACCAATTTTGGTAAATCACGGAATGGTAGACAATTATGCTTATGTTTTTTTAGATAAAAATAGTTGCATATTTTTTGGCACTGATTTTTCATTAATGGAGCAAAACGTATCTAATTTTAAATTTGATAAAGTTTACATTGAATGTAATTATGATGATAAAGAAGTACAAAGTATTTTAGATAGTGGTGTTGAAGATGATAAAAGAAAAAAATATATAAGGCAAATATCAACGCATATGTCAAAAGCAAATTGCATTAAGCATTTAAAAATGATGGATTTATCGAAATGTAAAGAAATTGTTTTATTACATGCTAGTGAGTTTTTGATTAGCCACAAAAAAACTTGTGAAGAATTTGAACGCATTTTTGGAATACACACTACTTTTGCAAAGGAGAAGTAAAGATGAAAATTGAAGATGGTTATGTTATTTTTGAACCTAATGATAATGTTAAGATTGAGCCAAAGAGAATTTCAGGACATTCTTTTGTTGAATTGCTAGGCTTAAATAAATTTACTCTAAAAGGTGATGCTTTATTGTATATGTTTAATATTCTTCATAGAAATGTTGCTGATATTTATCAAAAACGTGGAGAATTTGCAGAAAAATTAGTGAAAAGATGGTTAGAGCAAAGAGGAAAAACCTGCATTACTTATGATTCTAAAATTATAAAATATACAAATTTTCCAACCAATAAAAACTTTAGTGGTGTAATTGATATTGATTTGCCTGTTGAAAGAACACTAGTTGAAGTTAAAAGTAAATCAATGAGTAAATACTCAATTATCAAGCAAACAAAACCATTAGATGAAATTTATCAAGCTATGTTATACGCATACTTGAGTGGCTACAAAACCTTTATAATGCAGTGGGTTTTCTTTGATGAACAAACTGAAAATGAAATTTTTAGAGGTTTAAAACCAACAACATTGCAAAACGTAAAAGGCATTAGTGCTGTTTATCAAGTAGATAAAAGTGATATATTTATAAAAATGTGGCAAGCAAAAGAAATTGTCGATGATTTTATAAAAACGAAAAAAATTGAACTTAAAGATATTTCAGAAAAATGCTTTGTAGAACTTAATAAACAAAATTTTAATAAAAAAGAAAATGAAGAACAAGAAGTTGAATTGATAGAGGAAGACCTTTTTACATTTAATGAAGCAGATTTTGAAGATATGGGGTTTTAACTATGGAATTAAAAGAACGTATTATTTGGTGCGATACTAGACAAAAAGGCAAGCAATGGGATTGGCTAAAAGAGGAATTTAAAACAAGAGGTTATAAAATTAAAGATGACAAACCTATGACTTATGGCGATTATTGTATGCCACCTAATTTGTCAGTGCTTATTGACACTAAATATTGTATACAAGAAATTGTAGGTAATGTTACCCAACAACACGTAAGATTTAGGAATGAACTTATTGGTGCAAAGGAAATGGGAGCAAACTTACATATATTAATCGTAAATGAAGAAAATGTTAAATGCATTGAAGATTTAAACAAATGGGAAAACCCACGAATTAAAACGTGGGCTATTCAAAGAAATCGAGCAAGAAGAACAGGCAGACCATACCCAAAACAACCACCGACAAGTGGTAAACAACTTGCAAAGATACTTACAACAATGCAAAATGAATATGGAGCAATTTTTGACTTTTGTAAAAAAAGCGAATGTGCCGATAGAATAATAGAAATTTTAACTGAAGGAGTTGAAAAGTAAAATGGTTAAGAAAAATAAAGGTTTATCAGTTGGGAATTTGATACAAGTTTACAAATTGAGACAAGGTGTAAGCAAACAAAATTATAAATGGCAACTTTTTATGTTTAGTGATACAAAGTATGATAACGAGCTTAAGAAATATGTTAATTTAGGCTATTACACAATATTTATTAAGAACCCAATTGAGGACTTACGAGAAAAAGATGTGATTAGAATTGATAAAATTTTGGCTATATCCTCAAATAGTTCAACATATAATGGTAGAGTTTACAAACAAACAGTTGTTACAATAGAAGCTAGAAAGTTTGAGAAAAAACAACAAGATGTAGACAATTTAGATACATCAGTTGAACAAGTTGATGACCCAACAAGTTTTGATGTAGGCATGGACAATATGCCATTTTAGGAACTAGCAAAAGAAAAACGCTGTCAAATTGATGGTGTTTTTTTAATTTATTTCATTTTACTAATTCAAAGTACTTGACAAATATTTTTAAAAGGTGTAAAATGGTGGTGTGTGTTTGACACATACAGAAAGAGGTAAATAGTGAATGATAAGCATTAAAGAACGAAAAGAAAAAATTGAATATCTCAAAGCAAGAATATTTGAGATAAATCAATTAAACGAAGAAATCAAAGGCAACGATTTATACAATGATGATTTGCTAGAAGATTATTTTGAAGGTAGTAAGCAAACAGAAATACATTACGCATTAAGAAATTGTACTTACTATTTAGGTATTATGATTCAAAAATTACAAAGTGAATTGAGTTATGAAACCGCACAATACAATATGGCGAAAGCGAAAGGAAATTAAAAATGTTAACACAACAAGAAAAAGAACAAATGGAAAATGTTTTTAAAAGAAACAAAAAATTAGGAATTGCACCACAAACAAAATCACAACTTGCAAAAAAATTAGGAATGTCTAGGCAACTACTTTACTATGTAATAGCCAAAAATGTTAATTCGCCTTACGAACCAATTCTTAAAAATTGGATTAAAGAAGCAAATGGCAAGGGTTGCAAGATAGTTTACAAAGTTAAAGAGAATAAACTTAAATTGCTTGAAAAATATGGTTTTGAACATAGTTTTAAATCATATTATACAAAGTACACAACGATGGATACTGGGTCATATCAATATGTTGTTAACGAAAGCGACTTAATTCTTAAGTTGATCGTTACAAACGAAGATAAGGTAATGCTTGATTTAGAAAAATTTGAATTACCATATGAAAGAGATACATACGTAGCCAATATGAAAGATATTGAAGATACCTGTATCTTTGATGAGAAAATTACAAACTTTGATATTATATATAATCTTGTAAAAGATAATATAATTTATCGAGTTTTAATTGAAAATAATTAATAATGCGTTTAAAACAATTTGTTAAGAAATATATTGACCCAAATTTAATCGTAAATGTATTTGTCAAAGTTAATAATAAATACTACAAAAAAGTTTATTCATGTTTAAGAGCAAAAAATTTATTAATCGATTTGGAACACGATAATTACAAAAATTATTCAGTTTTAAAAATCGAAGAAATAAAACAAAACAGAAATTCTGCAAACACAATTAATATAGTTGTGCGAGATAAACACAATATTTTTGAATGGAAATAAAAAAAGGGGGAATAAAAGTATGTTAAAAATATTAATACCAATTATAATTATTGTTGTATTAGTAATTGTAAGAGTTGCGTATTCGTTTGGCGAAACTAAAGGCAGAGAAAAAATCTTTGCTAAAATATTTAGTGAGGTTTTATACAAGGTTTATAAAGACTCAATAAAAGAAACATTAATAAATGGTAGTCTTGAGGACTTACTTAATAATTTAAAATCTGAAATGGGAAAAGAAAGAGAGAACGAAAATGATGATGATAAATAAACCAATGTTTATGAATTACTTTGAAGAGGGTAATTTATTACAACACGATAAAGATAAAGAAACTTTTGTTTTAAGCAAAACCGATATATTAGGAAATTTTTGTTTAAATCAAGAAGAAATGGAAAAATTTTGCAAATTTATTGAAATGGCAAATGACAAATCAAAAGTTAAAGCAAAGTTAAATGGTACAATTTTAGAAGTTAAAATAGATGAGCCTAAATTAAAAGCTAATATTAATACTTTAAGTATTGATAATAAACCTGAATTAAATTTAAGCGAAGTAATTAGTAGTTTTACAATTAATGTTGATAAATTAAAAATAGCAAGTGCTTTTTCTGACAAAAAAGGTGTAAGAGCGGTTTTAAATGGTGTTTGTGTTAGAAATGGTTGGATTATGGCGACTGATAGTTTTAGTGCTTATAAAACACCTTGCGAAGATACTTCAGTTAATTTAGTTATTAACAACTCATTTATAAACATTTTAAAAGAATTAAAAGGCAATATTAAACTTGAAACTGATGGAATGAAAATTTGGCACAAAAATGAAAATGGCTTAACTTACGTTGGAAGATTGCTAAATGGAACATACCCTAATCTTGAAAATATTTACAATTCTATTAAGAATTTTGATACGACAACGCTAAACCTTGAACCGATATACAATATTTTCGCATTATCAGGCTCAAATTCGTTAATTGGCTTAACTTTAGATAAATTTTGTATAAATACTAGCACCACGTTTGTAAACTCTGAATTTGAGGGTATTTTTGGCTTCAAATTTGAAAATGAATTTTGGTATAGTTCGACAATGTTGAAACTTGTTTTAAGTTTTATCAGTGATAAGAAAAATGTTAAACTTAACTTTTTACACGATAATCCAACTAAACCTGCAATTGTAAATGATGAATTTTTAATTTTGCCTGTAAGAAAAATGGAATAAAAATTAGTATATAATTTGCAATTAATATATAAATTGTGATATAATATTAGTGTGGAAGTCATGATCCACGAAAAACATAGTTGGTAGTATGTGCAAGTACTATTAACGACATATTACCGACTGAAAGGCACTTTATGATATGGGTTGCACACCATTGATTAGAGTGCTTTTAATTTTAAACGAAAAAAGGAGAATAGAAAAAATGAAATTTGAAAGAATTTTAAAAAAATATGACATAAAAATATTTAAGAACGAAAAAATAAGCGAAAGTATATACAAAGAAGATTTTTTAAAATTACAATTATTAACAGAAAGGGATTGCAAAAATGGGAGTAAAAAGAGTTGTTGACACAGATTTTTGGAAAGATGATTGTGTGGCTGAAAAGTATTCAGCTGAAGATAGATATTTTTTCTTGTATTTGCTGACAAATCCTAATTCAAAGCAATGTGGTATTTATCATTTACCATTAAGGGTTATTGCTTTTGAAATGGGTCATTCAAGAGATAGCGTAGAAAGTATCATTGATCGATTTCAACATAGATTTAAAAACATCATTTACAACAAAGAAACTCAAGAAATAGCAATTTTGAATTTTTTGAAATATTCAATTGTTAAGGGTGGAAAACCAGTTGAAGATTGCATAAGGAAAGAACTTGAAAAGGTCAAAGATAAAACTTTAATTCGTGCGGTTTACGAAAATATGAAAAGTTATATGGATGAAAATATAGCAAAGAATGATAAATCAATATATATTAATATTAAAAAAATATTTAAAACATTTATAAATAATATTAATGATAATGACAATGAACGAATCGTGCCACGAATCGTGAACGAATCGTCAAAGAAAGCACCTTATGTTGAAATTGTTGATTATCTTAACGAGAAAATAGGTGCGAGATATTCAGCTAAAAGTAGCAAAACTCAAACGCTTATTAATGCAAGACTAAATGAGGGTTTTACTTTGGAAGACTTTAAAACTGTCATTGATAAAAAATGCAATGATTGGTTGAAAGATACAAAAATGTCGAAATATTTGCGACCTGAAACTTTGTTTGGCACAAAATTTGAGGGTTATTTAAACGAAATACAAAAGAAAAAAACATTGCCAAGTTGGTATCAAGAACCTACTAAACAACAGCCAAAATACGTAGAACCAACTAGCGAAAGTTTAAAAGATTTAGAAGATTTTTTCAAAAATAAGGAGTAAATATTAAAATGAAATTATATAGTGAAAATGATAGTTATAAAATATATAACGGCGATATGCTTGATATGTTGCAAGTGATTGAGCCTGAAAGCATTGATGCAATTGTTTGCGACCCACCATATGAATTAGGATTTATGAACAAAATTTGGGATAGCACTGGTATTGCATTTAAGAAAGAAACGTGGCAAAATTGTTTTGAGGTTTTAAAACCAGGTGGCTATTTGTTGGCTTTTGGTGGTTCGAGAACTTATCACAGAATTGCTTGTGCTATTGAAGATGCAGGCTTTGAAATAAGAGATTGTGTTATGTATTTATATGGCACTGGTTTTTCTAAATCATACAATATTGGATTAGCAATAGACAAGAAAAATGGTGTTGAAAGTGAAGTAGTAGGTATTGCCACAAGTGGTTGTAATAGTAGAGCATATCAAAGTGAAAAAGCTACAACAGCAGGCAATTATGAAATAAAAAAAGCTCAAAATGAATGGCAAGGTTGGGGAACATGTTTGAAACCAGCGTATGAACCTGTAATTGTCGCAAGAAAGCCATTTAAAGGTAGTGTGGTTGATAATATAATCAAGTACAGAGTAGGTGGTTTGAATATTGATGAGTGTAGAGTTAAATTTGAAAATACACAAAATCCTGCAACTAATCCTTTATTTAGAAAACAAGGAGGGTATAAACTACCAGAAAAAGGGCAATTAAGCAATGGTGCAATACCATTTAGTAGTTCAAAAAATGATGTAAATGAATTAGGTCGTTTCCCAGCAAACGTAATAACAGATGGTAGCGAAGAAGTAGCCAAAGGAATGCCAAACACTACAAGTCAATATAATCCAGAAGGAAAGCACCAAAATGAAATAAATCGAGAGAATGAAGATATATTGAAATATGGCTATAAGCAAAGAATTGAAACAGGGTTTAATGACAGTGGAAGTGCAATGAGATATTTTTATTCTGCAAAGGCTAGCAAGAAAGATAGAGATGAGGGGCTAGACAATTTAAATGATGGATTATTAAGAAGAGTACGCCCTGATAAAAATGATGACAAACCAACAGGTTTAAACAAAGACCCACGTTTTGCACCAGTCGTTAGAAAAAACATCCATCCAACTTGCAAGCCAACTGAATTAATGCAATATTTAGTTAGATTAGTTAGCCCAAAAGGTGCAACGATTTTAGACCCTTTTATGGGTAGTGGTAGTACTGGAAAAGCTGTAATGTTTGAAAATCGTGAGCGTGATGCCAATTATAAATTTATTGGTATTGAATTGACAGATGAATATTTGCCGATTGCTCAAGCACGAATAGAATATGCACGTGATAAGTTCAAGTACGATCTAGAGCAAGAAAAAGTTACAAAGGGCAAACAAAATATATTTGATTTTATGGAAAGTGAGGAATAACTATGAAGAAAATTAAAGAAAATATAGATTTAAAAGAATTAGAAAAATATGGTTATGAAAAAGAAAATGGAATGTATGTTAAACATACAAACGACACAGTTTTTGGTGGTCATGTAGTTATTACTATTAATGCTTATGCAAAAATTATAGATGTATGTTATTGTTGGACTTGCTTTTCTAAAAAATCATATTTTTCACACCCATTATATTCAACTATTATGATAAATGGTGAACCTGTTGAACCAGAAAAATACATTATAGATTTAATAAAAGCAGGTTATGTGGAGGAGATATAATGGGAAAACAAATAATATTAATATTTAGAAGAAAATGTGGAATGTGGGTTGTTTTTTATGATAAAAATTTTGGTTTAAAAGATAATGAACAATACGTTTGCGACTTAACACCAAAACAAGTTTTACAAATTATGAATAGCGAAAGTTACCAACGTTCAATTAATGTTGAGACTGAAGTTGTTGATGAATTAAGGATTGAGTATAAAGAAAATAAATATTTTTTTGGAAAGTTGGAAAGGTAGAATAAATAATGAAAATAACAGATTTTAAAAAAGGTGCTATAATTAGAAGAAAAAGGTGGGAAGATAATATATTAATTTCTCTTAATAAAGATACTGGTATTGTTGATTTTTATATTAATGGTGTTGTAACTGGTGAGAAGAAATTAACAATTGAGGATATTACAAGTGATGATTGGGAATTGGCTGGAAAGTCAACTCAAGTATGGAAACCTGAAGAAGGCGAAACGTATTTTTATATTAATTCATTAGGTGTTGTAGAATCTGAAACATACGACTCGGATACTTATATAGACTACGCTCGGTTAGAATTTACTAATATATTTAGAACTGAAGAAGAAGCAAATATAATGGCTAGAAAATTACAAATCATTGCAAAATTAAGAAAATTATCTAATGTTGATTTTAATGAAGATTTTGATGAACAAAAATGGTATATCACATATAATCATAGAACAGAATCAATTGAATGTGACACCACCTATAATGTACAAAGAATGCCTTTTTGCATTTATTTTAAAAATCAAGAAGATTGTGGAAAAGCAATCGACACCATAGGTGAAGAAAATTTGAAGAAATATTATTTTGATGTAGAGGAGGTATAATTATTAAAGATGAGTATATATGAAGATGAAAAAATAGAAAAAATTACTGATAGGATAAAAAAAGTTGGGAGCCTGCTTTATCAAGATTTAACAACATATATAACAGCTATTAATTTAGCCTTTGGCAAAGGTAATTCTAAAAGACAAGCGTTTAACTATGTTATGATAACTGCATTATATGAAAGTTCATACCATAGTACATGTTATTTAAAATTAAATGATATAACTGATATTAAGTTTGATGAGGAAAACGAGAAAGAAATTATAATAAAGTATGGTAATTTTGATGATCCTAAAGTAGGACTATATTTACACATAGAGAAGGGGGAAAGTCATTATATGTATTTGGTTGATACTGGCATATATTTTGCGTTTGAAAGACTTGAGTTATTAGTAGCAGAATTTTTAATAGAGCAATCAAATAAAAATAATTTATTATACGTTTTTAGAGATAAAGAATTTAAAATAGAGTATGAAGACTAAATTTAAAAATATTATTTTGAGGTGGTTAATGATGAAAAGAAAAACTAAATTATTTATTATTAATAAAGGCATATTAATTGACAAACTTGTACCTTATAGAAAAGTAAGTAAAGATTTATACTTAATAAAGCTTGATGATGATAACAGAAGTCTTATTGATCATTACAATCAAATACAAAATGATAAATTGTATAATGAAATGCCTTATTTAAAATGGTGGTATGTTGATCGTATTATAGTTGATAAATACGGTAAATTCTGCGGTTATAAGTTTAGCAAAGAAGTAGGTTATAGTTATCCGATTAAACATTATATTGAATGTTATGAAAAGTTTAAAAAAGAAATTGATTTTGAAACATACAAATCAAAGCAATTAATGGAGTATGTTGCTTACAAAAATAAAATAGGTAAATATGAAGAGGAGGAAGAATAATGACAGATTTAGAAATAATTAAAGAACAATTAAACAAAATGAATTTAAAAAATGTAGATATTCGATATTATGATGATTATATTTTAATGAGAATACATATTTCTGGTATATATTATCATGAGGTATATTTTAATTTAGATGGTTCATTCAAGGAGGAGAACGAATAATGAAAAGAAAGATAAATTTAATAGTATTATTAATAGTTATTATTACAACAATATTTTTATTTAGTTGTAGAAAAGTAGATACAGTCAAATATAATATTCAAAAAGATGCGGATTATTTTAATGTGTATCGAAAAATGACTTTTATCAATTTAAGAACAGGCGAAGTTTTATATGAAGCACAAGGCTATTTTAGTTTGCAAGATACTTCAAGAGGAGAAATTGGCGTAATTTTCAGAGTTTCAAAAAATGAGTATAAAATTAATTACTTTTCAAAACACGAAAATGTAGCGTATATTATCGAACAAATTGAAAATACACACACAAACCCTTATTATTGGGAAATTAAAGTTTATGCAGTTTTACCAAAATTACAAACTGACAGCGAATACGAAAAATAATCATTGGGTGGGAATATGAATAATTGGAAAGAATATAGGATTTATAAAGAAAATGTAAGGAATCTTCAAGATACATTACAACGTGCTAGAGAAAGAAACGAACAAGAATATTGTGCAACAAATAGAATTGTAGGCATAGGCACAAAACAACTAGATTGTTATGATCTTGACATTTTTGAAAAAGCAACACCAATGTTGGTAGATTGTAGTAATTTCACTTATAAAGAATTTGCAGATGGGAAATTATATTTTTGCCCTAAATGTTGTAATATGATTACAAAAAGCTATTTTTATTGCCCTACTTGTGGACAACGTTTGCTATGGACAAATATATACGATAAGAAGGCAACAACTGAAGATAACGAAAATGTAAAGAAAGGAGAATGATTTAGAATGAAACAAGCAATATTAATGAATTTTAAGCCTAAAGAGGTTCAAAAAATTTTAAATGGTGAAAAAACCCTTGCTATTTTAAAAACAATGCCAAAATGTGAATTACCAATAGATGTTTATATTTATTGCTCAAGAGGGAAAGGAACAAAAAAATCACCATCTTTATGTGCTACTCCTCATATAAATTGTAAAACTTTTGCTCCAATAACATATACATATAGTTTAAATGGATGGTACGAACCAAATTCATCACCAGTTCTTCAAATTTTAGATGGAAGAATTGTTGCAAAATTCACTTTAAAAGAAGTAGTTGGGTTTGAAATTGATAAAGAAATTGATACAATAAGACTTGATAATATTACTAGATTGTGTTTTGAAGAAAAATCACTAGAAGATATGACACAAATTAATTTTGAAGAAATGAAAAAATACTTGGATGGTAAAAAAGGTTATGTATGGTATATTGATAATCTTGAAATTTTTGATGAACAATTGAAATTAAATCGTTTTTGGGTTGAATGTGATTCTGAAACTGGTAAAGATTGCAAGCATTGTTCTTTTTTTGTTTGTGAAAATAATGAAAGCGTAGGTCATGAAGAATGGTGCTATAGTGAACACGATCATATGAGAAGATTGAAAAAAGCACCATCAAATTATCAATATGTATGGGTGGAAGAAAATGCAGATAGAAAAGATTAAGCAAGAATTACAAAGCACTTTAGAAGAAATAAAAAAAGTTTATGAAGAAAACGATGCGTTAGTAAAACCTAAAACTTTAAATGATGGCAAATACATGCAAATGATTAATACCAAGTTAAGATTTATTTTAGGCAATCCAAAAACTAACAAAATTATGTCAACCAAAGAAGCAGATGAATATTATTTTGACAAAAAAAAAGGTATTCAACATATGCAAGCAAGATATATGCTAATTTTAGAATTGCAACAATATATCACTGAAGAAACAATGCTACCATTTATTTATGATAGATATATGGTATGTAAAATATTACAAATAAGTTATAGTACTTATAATATGTATATTGATGATGCAAATAATAATATGAATTTAAACGGTAATGATGAAGTAGGCGATTTATTTTTAGATATTGAAAGTATGTTGCTTTCTGATAGAATCTCAAGTGCAGAAAACAAAATTAAAGATGGTTCATCGATTGATAGAACAAATCGATACAAAAAGCAAAATGGTGGTTTTGGTGTTACGTTTGAAAAAGATACTTCAAGAGATGGCAAGAAAGAAATCATAGTAAGTACTGAAGATGCACAAAAGAAGTTAAGTACGTTTGGTTTTTCACAAATTTTAATAGAAAATAACGAAAAAAAAGAGTAAAAGTATTGACAAATAAATAAAATAGGTGTAAAATGGTGGTGTACTTTTTGAAAGAGAGTGCGTGATTGGAGAGATAGAATATGATTTATAGTTATCAAAGAGTAAGTTCAAAAGAACAAAACCTTGCACGGCAAGAAGAAGCGTTTGAAAAGTGGTGCAATGAAAATGGTATTAATTCAAAAGATTGTTTAATATTTGCTGACAAACAAAGTGGTAAGGACTTTGAAAGAAAGAATTATCAACTAATGTTGGAAGAACTTAAACAAGGCGATGTATTAGTAATTAAATCAATTGATCGTTTAGGAAGAAATTATGATCTAATCATTGCAGAATGGACTAAAATTACAAAAAGTATTAAAGCTGATATAGTTGTAATTGATATGCCACTACTTGATACTAGAGATAAAAAAGAAAACTTAACAGGTAAGTTTATAAGTGATATAGTATTACAATTATTAAGTTATGTTGCAGAAACTGAAAGAAATAATATCAAGCAACGACAACGTGAGGGCATCGACATAGCATTACAAAATGGTGTGAAATTTGGTGCAAAAGAAAAAATCACTAATCAAAAAGAAATTGACAATTTTAAAACTGATTATATATCAGGGATGAAATATATAGATATTCAAAATAAGTATAATTTAACAAAACCAACAATTATAAACATGGCAAAAAAACTTGGTTTACCAAGTAGAAACAAAACAGTTAAAGCAATTTAAAACGCAACCGCTACTCTGTATTCCTACCTTTACACAGAGCCAAATAAACAAATTTTTCTAAAGAAAGGCGGATTTGTTTTCATAATTTCATCTTTGCTAGTAAGATGTCATGTATCCTTTTCTATTATTAGTTAGTTAGTTTTTAAATTTAACCCCCGATAATTATAATTTAATAGCAAAAAGAAATATTTATTTGTTTACAAAAAAAGTTTGATTTACTAGCGGTCAAACTTTTTATTTTTTACTTGACAAACATATGTTATGGTGGTATAATACAAGTGTTTTTGTTGATTGACATAAAAACACCTCCTTTTTTTGATACAAGTTTTTTTGGTTTCTTTATAAAAACCATTATTCCCCTATTAAAGCAAGCTGGAAACGGTTTGCTTTTTTGTTTTATTTAATCAAGCTCAAAAAAGGGCATTATTTTAATTTTAACCACTATACCCTTGATAATTTATCACTTTGAAATAGAAAATTTGAAAAATAGCCAAAATTTAGGCTCATTTATGAAAATACAACCGATTTAAACACTGATATTTTCTTAATGCTAAAAAATTTGCTGAGTTAAATCAATGACACACCCCCTTTAGCAAATTATATAGTGCATAATATTTTTTTGAAAAAAGGTATTAATATATAAAGTTCTAAAAATTTGCAACAGCAAAATTAGGATACACCCCTTTTTGGTAGTCTCAGATAGCAACACAAAAAATTTCAAAAAGTAGGGTGATATCTTAAAATTGCATTTAACAAGTTATTAAGCAAAAATTGCCTATTTAAAATAGCAATAATTTTAATAAAAAATGCGTGTTTTAGTTGTGGTTATCTTGTGTGTTATGGAAACGTTTACATAAAAAATAATGTGTTGAATGTATTGACAAAAATATAAAAAAAGTGTAAAATGTAAGTGCTTTTAAATAAACAAAGCAACGGAGGTTAAAATTATGAATAAATACATTAAAGAAAATTTAAAAAAATTGAGAGAGAAAAAAACAACAGATGATTTAGATTTATATTTGTTGTGTGTTAAACATTGGGGCACTGCTTGGTGTGGTGTTTCTGCAAATTGGAAAGAAATAGAAGATAAAGAAGAAGAGGAGTAAAAAAACATGAAAACATATACAAAAAATTTAAAAATAGTTAAAATTGAGCGTTTGAAAAATTCGGTTTATGGTAACCCTGCATATAAAATGCTTGTTGAAGATGAAAACGGCAAGCAATACGAAGGCAGAACCGCATCAGATGCATCAATAGCATACACATTAAGCACTAGCGATATAAACCAAATTTATAACATTCAATATCATTATACTAAAAACAATAATATCATTTTTGATTATGCATGCTATAAGGTGGATATCAAATCAATTGAAGAAGAAATCAAGAATTTACAAAATACTTGTGTAAGATTAAAAAATGATAACGAATATACAAAAATTTATAAAAAAACACTAAAAAAAATAGAAGAATTAAAAAAAGAGTTAAGCGAGCTTAAAAAAGCGGACAGAATAACATTATATACTTATAGCGATGTTGGATCTGTCAAAATTGGGAATGATAACTTTAATATTTTAGTGCCGAACGGATACGGCGATGGATGCACAACGGTGTTGATTTTGGGCAAAAACGAAGAACCAAGAGAAAACAACCATTATATTTGCACAATTGAAGGCGATTATGGCATATATTCGTATGATTTAGGCGATGAAGTGATATATCAAATACATGGTAAATATAATATATATAATAGTCATAATGGTGTTGTGGTTTTTAAAAAAATAAGTGATTAAAGAGGTATTTAAAAATGAAAAAAAATTTTTTAGCAAGAATTTACGAAGAAGGCGAATTTAAAGTAAAAAATGTAGTTGTTAAAAAAAACGATTTTGACACCTACCTATATTCACCAATTTTTAAAGAAAATGAAGAAATAAAAAACAAATATTATCCGCAGTATATCATCTTTGACAGAAAAACAGGCTTTGCGATTGTGCATGCAGATTCAAAAAAAGAATGTATTCAAAAATATGAAAAAGCTATAGAACGCTTTAGAACCCTTCAAAAGTCTAAAAATTATCAAATATATATCAATGAATATTTAGAATTATGTAGAAATTATTGTAATAAAGAAGTAGAAAAAATAGATGATTTGTTTTATCAAAATTTGACTAAAGAACAAAAAGAAAATTTAAAAAAAATTAAAGAATTTTTAGAAAAAGAAAATGACAAAGCAAGAGAACATCAAAAAGCAAGGGGGGTGCGATAGTGCTAATTTTGTGGGCGTTTTTCTGGTTTTTCTATTATTTAGTTTCAAATCAAAAATAAATATTTTTAAAAATAAAAGCAGGTTAAAAACTGCTTTTTTCTTTTTTGGTTTCCTGCAAACTCTCCAAAATCAAACAAATGCATAAATATTTAGCTTTTCAAATATCAATCGCTTATATGGGGCTTTTAAAGTTTAAAATTACTAAAAATAATAGTATTGATCGATTTAAGCAAATCTATAAATAAACATGTTGATAATTAATAGTTAACTTTTTAACTGGTGATTAAAAATAACTAATTTAAAATTAACTAATAAATAACTAGCTAACTTAATAATTAATAAATCAAATGTTAAAAATTAAAGCTGTATAATAAATAGCTTTTAAATTATATTATTAAAAAAATTGTAATAAATAAGTTTATAAGGCTTAATTTAAAGCTAATATAATAAAGCAATATTTAAAAAAGAAGTATGTATTTAATGCTTATATATTAATATATTATAAAAAAATTGAAAGAATTTGTTGTAATAATAATGCTTAATAAATATTAAAAATAAATATCAAAAGTTATATAATTAATTTATATAATAATTATAAAAAACTATGATATTTTGTCTTGCGTAATGCCTGAATTTTTGCGATTTTTTCCTACACACATTATATATATAATTATAAATTTTTTAAAAAAGTAGCATAAAAACTAAAAATAAACATTAAAAAAGTAAAACAAAGTACACTTTGTTAAACTTTACACAAAACAACCAAAATTAAAATAAGCCTAAAAAAAGGCTAAATTTAAAGTTTTACTCTATGGGTGCTTGTAATTTATCACAAAAACAAATAAAATCTAAAAATAAGCGGTTTTTAAGGCTCAAATTTGAAAACGAAAGTATAAGAAAGAATGAGAATACAAGAAAGAACCAAAAATAACCCCCCTACCCTATTTTTTGAAAGTTTATAAGGTAGTATCATTACCTCTATACCATTTCTCCATCATTTTCAATTTGCAAAAACCTCAATTCCCTCTTGCCAAAAGAAAAATTCTGTGGTATAATTCAATCACGAGTAAACGAGAAACGAGGCGATAGCGATGTGGGTAATTGGTGTTGTAAAATTTTTGAATAAGTTGCCAAAAGGGTTGCGAGTAGTGATCTATGTGTTGTTAGGTCTGACAGTGGTTTTTTGGGTGTTGTTTTTGTTAGCTCAAATTTTGGAAGTTGTCAGGAAGGTCGTGCATTGGATGTCGCAAAAGTCGGTTTTCTGGACTGGCTTTTATGCTTTGATAATTTTGTGTGTGGGGACTTTTTTAGTTGCAGAATTTGTGTTGCATTTAGGTTGGTGGGACAAGTTAGTCGCTTTTTTCACAAATTGGTTTAATGCCGTACGTGAATTTATTGGCGGAAAAATATCGGGTAAATAAAATGAAACACGTGGGTGCGTGTAAAACGTTTGACAAAGTATCTATGTGTATGATAATATTAATTTTGACCAAGCAGTAAGGTCATTAAATAATATCTGTATGGATCATACTGTAGATTGCTTCGGCACTATGGTTAAAAAAGAATATTATAACTTTGCATACTAGAAAGGCTTGGGTAATGCCTAAATCCAAATATTTCATTTAGTAGGTTATAATATTTATAATAGTTCCCACCACGCCTCTGATTTAAGCGTACCATGGTGGGCCTTTTTTATTCGTATGTTTCTTGACAATTTTTCTTAAACATGTTATAATGCCAGTGTAATAAGTCATTGTTTGTTAAATGAACGAATGCATCTTATTATTTTGGATCGTATATCGAAATTTTTAGGTTGAAGAACCGTAAAAAGCCGTGATGGGATGTCGTAAAATTTGCTAGTACTCCGAAATTGCGAAATATCCTAAAAATAATTACGCTAGCAGTAGTGAAACGATGTGCGTGGCAATCACCTAATTGCTAGTTTTAGGTGTTTTTTTAGTAGTGATTATATTCCTTGTGTTTTAGCAAGGGGGAAATTAGGGCTGAGGCTCTTTTTTTCTTGTTTTCTTGACAAAAATTTAAAAGCGTGGTATAATGTAGTTGCTTCAAGTATTTGAGGCTCTATCAATCACTATATAAATATATTTATTTCATCTTCCAAAAAATGAATTTATATGTATTTATGTCACGTTCTTTCAGAAAAAGGCTTGCATTAAAAAAAGTGAAAATGTGAGTTTTTTTCTTGACAAGGCTTGGACAAGTGTTGTATAATGTAGTTGCTTTTTCAAGAGGAGGTAAAAAATGAAATTAAGCGATTGTAAAGATGATAAACTAAAAAAAAGGAGTGGGAGAAATGAAAATTAAGAAAAAGTTAAGAGATTTATTACCCTGTGAGTACGAAGTTTGGATTGATAAAAAATGCCCTCCACAACGTTGTACCACTTGTGTATTTGCAAATGTAGTATGTAGTACTTTGGATGATAATTGTTGGTTTTACCACCAAGAACAGTATTCTGATAAATTCTTAAATAAAAAAATAGAAGTAGATATATTAACACCAGAAGAAAAAGAATATTTAGAGGGCATTTTAGAACCTATAAAAAATAAAGTTAGGTCGATTACAAAAAGGCAAAGTAAAAATAGCACTATAGCGTATATACACATATCTATTGATAATAGTGATCTAGATTGTAGTTTTGATAGTATAACTTTGAATTACTCTAAAGCCGATACTGCATATGTTAATATGGAGTCAAATAGAGAATATAAGTTAGAAGAATTAGGATTATTTGAATAGGAGGAATAAGATTATGGAAAACAAATTACAAATAAAAGGTCTATATTTAAATGGTGAAGTGATTTTTGCTAAAGAATTAGGAACAATTGGAGAAGAAACACCAATCAAGGACAAAAACGGTGTTCAATTAAAAGTAGGTGACTTGGTTTTTGGTAAAGCAGGTTCAAGTTTTTGTTGTGTACCAATAGCAAAAGATGAAGGCAAATGTTATGCACATGGTTTTGGAGTTTGCTTTAATGTTAATGGCAGTTATTCAAGTGACTTACAAATTGAAAAAGTAAAAGGCTGTGAAGATATAGAATTAGGGTCTAAAATGCCAATTCCAAGTACACAATTTCCAATTCTAGCAATACAATATGGTGAAAAAGATGTTTAGAATAGTAGAATTAGAAGATTGTGAAATAAAACAATACGTATTTTTGACTGATGCAGAAAGCGTTGAAAGCCAATTGGCTGACATTTACGATGCACTAAAAGATAAACCTTTACAATATAAGTTTGGCAGTTCGTTTACTATTATTGTCGATACTTTTTTGAGAAGTGGTTTTAGAGATAATCGCTTTATTGCAATTACGTTTGCTGATGGTAAGTATGTGAGTAGCTTGATAGTTGATTATGATAGTGTTCCGTATGCATTAAAAAGAAAAAGTTTTGAATTGATATATGATGAGGTTAACTTATTAGATGATAGTTTAATTTCTAAAAGGTGTGTTGATGTTATGAAACAATTTATTGCGTATACAAAAGTTATGGTGAGCAGGCTTTATGACCAAAAGTGAAATTAAAAAACAATTAAATAGTTATACCAAAAAGCAATTAGTAGAGGCTTTGAGTGATATATTATCTTTAAATTATGATTATATATTTTATGAGATAGTGGGAAAAATAAATCGAAACATTTTTGACAATGAAAAAATTAGACTAAATATGGCACAAAAAGAATGGGAAACAGCTAGTGCAAATAAAATAAATTATTTGAAAAATTTAAAAGTTGTTAATGTTAGTGAACTTAAACCATCTCAATATAAAAAATTTATACAACTTGTAAGTGCTGAGCAAAAGGCTTGGACAAAATTAGAAAAGCTACAAGATGAACAATTAGATAGGCTTTGTCAAACTGACAATATTATGAGAGAGAAAAATTAAAAATTTTTTGAAAGGAGCAAGCAAAAAAATGAGTAATACAAAATATGCAAAAGTATTATTAGGTAGAAATAAAATCTACCCTATTTATAAAATTAATTACGAGACTAAACAAGTCACTTTAAAAGAAAGCGAAAAAGTTTTCTTAACAGTATTATTGAAGGATGTTGAAATGATTTATGACAGATTTGAAAATTGAAGCGGAAAAAAGGCGGAAAAATTTTTGCAATAATCTTGATTGGTCTAAATTAGAAAATTCTATAAATGGTTATTTAGGGTTAAACTTAGAATTTACTCATACAATTGGTGAAAGCATTAAAGATGGTATTTGGTTTTATTCAAACGAAAATTTATGTAACCATAATCTTTTATTGTCAAAAATGTTTAAAAATTGTGTTATTGATACAGTGAAAGTTGAACAATGGGTAGAAGGAATAGAAGCAGATTATTGTTGGTTTTCATTGCATATTTATTTTATATGCTTGCCACAAAATAATAAAGGTGAAGAAGAATTGCAAAAAATATTTTTTTGTAGGGCGGATTGCGAAAATGGTCTTTGGAAAAATATAATTTTTGTAAATGAAAAAGATAGCCTTTATAATATTATAGGAAAACAGGAGGTTTATTGATTATGACATTTAAAGATTTGAATATAACAAATACAACGTTGTTTTGTCCAAGATTTAATGAAAGGCAAGATAAATATGATGCCCAATTTAATGAATATTTATTGCCTTTTCAAGTAAACGATGAAGTATATTTGATAGATACATATCACATCAAAATTTTTGGTGATAACCCTATAAAATATTATAAAAGATATTTGGAAAAATTAGATGAATGTAATGTGGTTTATGATCATATACCATTTGTTGAAAATTTTAGTTTCAAACATGCGTATAAAATTACATCGCAAGAAGATTTAGAATATCGGTTTTATTATATTTGCGATTTAAAAGACTATCGTTGTTGTGATGGCGACACATCTAATGATTATAGCAGTTTTGTTTCAAAAAATGTTTGCTTGACATATAGAGATTACGAGCATTTGACTATGCTTGTTAAAAAACAAGCTTCAAAAAAACTTGATTTGCAACTTCAAAATTTGCGTAGCCAAATATTCAAGGCTATTGAAAAGCCATCTGTTAAATGTGATTGTGAGTATAAAATTGAAGATTTAAAACAATTAATTTCAAAAAACTCTATTTGTGATTGGGACAAAAAAGAGTGTAATAAAATTTTAGAATGGTACGATTATATGAGTAAAATTAGTGAAGAAATAGACAAAAAGTACGAAGAAATTTTTTTTGAAAGAGGTAAATAAATGTGACTGAAGAATACACAAAAATTTATTGTGAAAGTATGGCGAAGAGTTTAGATGACAAGCTCTTCTTCTTAAATGAAATAGATATTAATGACTATGATTATATAGTTGATTTTGGATGTGCGGATGGTCGAATACTTGAGGTTCTTGATGAAAAGTTAACAAACAAAAAAACAATATTAGTTGGCATTGAGAAAAATAAAGTAATGACTGACCAATTAGTATTATTAGCAGCTAGAGCAAAACATACTATGCTAGTTTCAACCGAATTAATAATTGGTGATGAAATTTATAATCTTTTGGAAAAAGCAGGCAAGAAAAAACTTATTATTTTTAGTAGCGTGTTGCACGAATATGATTGGGAAAATTTTAAACCATTCTTTATATTATTTGATACGATAGTAATGCGTGATATGCAAAGCCCTGAAAAATTTTGGTATAAGGTTCCAGAATCAACAAGAGCGTTGGTAACAAAAGATTTTCCAGGAGAATTATTGGCTAAATTAGAACGAAAATATGGTTATATTAACGATTTAGAAAGATTATATAAATATTTTTTGATGTATAGATATGCAGATAATTTCGATCACGAATTGCAAGAAGATTATTTTAGTATTATTTGGGAAAATTTAAAAGAGTGGTTAACCCATGATTATGTATTTCACGTTTTATATGAAAAAGATTATATTTTGCCATTTATTAAACAAGATATTGAGACTAAATTTGGGTACGAATTAAAATACCCTACACACAAACAAATTATTTTTGTTAAGGATTAGGTGATACAATGTTAATAATAATATTACTAATTTTAATTTGTATTATTTGTTGGATGTGGTTTATAAAAAGTTTAGATAATGTTGATGGACTATTTTCTCCTCCAATTGTTCTTACTGGCGTAACAACCGTATGTGTTTTAGTGGCAATAGGATTAGCAATTTATTTGTCAAATCCGCGTGCAAAAACAGTAGAAGAGTTAAGATTACAAAGGGAAATTATTTTTGATGGTTTAGAACATACAACTAGTAAGCATTTATATGCTAAATTTTATATAGATGCAGAAGAATTTAATAAAGAAAAGCAACACTATGAAAGCAGAAAAGATAGTTTATGGGTTGGTTGGTTTCAAGATAAAAGATATGAATATGTAGATTATATAGATTTAAAGGAAGATTAATATATATGGGTTTGTTTGGAAGTGATATGAATATATCTCTATGGCTTAAATTAGAAAAGGGAGGTACAATAAATGATTAATCACGTAAAGAAAATACAAAGTAAGTATTTTTGGGACATTTTAAACAATAATAAAAGATTTGAAATAAGAAAAAATGACTGTAATTATCAAGTGGGCGATATAGTTAAACTTGTTGAATATAACAGCGACAAACAAGTAGAAACAAATAGTTATATTGTTGTAAAGATAACTTATATTTTAAAAGACATACCGCAATATGGGTTAGATAAAGATTACTGCATATTTGGGTTTATAATATGTGAAAAAATGTTATTTGTTGGAGGTATGAAATGGGGGAATATAGATGGGTAAGGAAATGGAAGAAAAGAATAAATATCAAGAAGTATTAAATAATATTAAATTAGAGATACTAAATTGTGGTTGTTGTGAAGGTGATTATGATAAAAATATTTGTAAAACAAAATGTGAAAAGCAAAAAGATATTTTATTATTACAAAAATTAGTAGATAAAGAAACACCAAAAGATGTTAATTTGACTTATGGTGAAATTCAATCAAATATACTATATTATTATTGTCCTAATTGCTGTAGTAAAGTTAAAGATAAATCTAAATACTGCTCTAATTGCGGTCAAAAAAATAAAATGGTAAGAATTTAAAAGGTGGAAATATGAAAAAAGAAAGATTATTTGATATTAATAGTTTAGAAATTAACCCTTTATATATTTCGCCTACTGAAAAAAGAAAATGGACTGTTGCTTTTACAAAATGGTGCAATGATCAATACGATAAATATGGCTCACAATATGGTTTATTTTGCTGTAGTTTTATGAGTATTTGTGATTTATGTGAAATGAAAAAGTGTAATGGCTGTGCTGATTGTGTAGAAACTATAAAAGAATGGTTTAAAAAACAAGGCAAAGAAATTCCTTACAAAAATTATAATTTTGAAGAAATTTTAAAAGAGATAGAAGAATAAAAAAACAAAATATGTATAGCACATTTTTTAAAGAGGGAAAGGAGGTAAAAATGGGATTTATAATTAAACTTTCAGAAAGAGGTAACACAGGTAATTATAAAAATTGTTATTTAGTAGGGAAAGATGCTAATGAAAAAAGCCCACATATAATTATTGATAAATCTTATCTTGATAAAACAAAACAAATCGAAAAAAAATATGGTAATATAAATGATTTGAATAAGGCTTTGGAAAAAATTTTTGACTACCCAAGTATGTTTTGCGAAATAAATTATAGTGATATTTACGAAATAAAAATAAAGGAGGAATAAAAAATGAATTTTAAAGAAGCATATCAAAAAATGTTAGAAGGGAAGAAAGTAAGAAGAAAAGGTTGGGAAGGTTGGCAATATTATAGTCTAATTGAAGACAACATATGTTTTGCTGGCAAACTGATAGTTCCAAATATTACCGTTGAAGATTCTTTAGCTGATGATTGGGAAGTTGTAGTAGAAAAAAACAAAATAAAAGTTTGGGAACCTAGTCTTGGTGATTTATATTATTATATTAATTCAAATGGAGATATAAAATTTAGTTATTATAATACTAGAAGTATAGATAAACGTTGTATTGGTAATTTTTTTAAAACAGATGAAGAAGCAGCACATATGGCTGAAAAGTTAAAGGTAATCAAAGAATTGCGAGATTTTGCTTTAGAACATAATGATGAAGAAATTGATTGGGTTGATAATGAACAAGATAAATGGGAAATATGTTACAAAGATTCTAACGATGGTGTTAAGCCAGCTTATAATATTTATTATAGAGCTCAAGCATTTAATATTTACTTTACTTCATTAGAAATTGCAAAAGAAGCTATCAAAAAAATTGGCGAAGACCGAATTAAAAAATATTACTTTGATATAGAGGATTAAATTATGAGACCTATAAAATTTAGAGCATATTTAAAACGTGAAAAGATAATAATAGATGTTAGAAGAATATGTTGGAATGAAAAAGGCTATATTTTCGGTATTGATTATTCATATAAAGCAAAATATGTAAATCACTTTGTACCTTTTAACCCTAATAATATTATCTTAATGCAATATACTGGTTGCAAAGATATGAATGGCAAAAAGATATATGATGGTGATATTGTAGAGTGTTTTGGTCGTATACGCCAAATAAAATGGTCATGGGGAAGGTTTTACATTTACCATCCAACAGAACCAAATTTAGACTTAGAAGAGGCTGAAACAGAATTTGGCTTAAAAGTTATTGGTAACATTTACGAAAACCCTGAATTATTAGAAAAAATTGGAGGGTGGAACATATAAATGTCAAAGAGAAACAAACACGGAAGATTTATAGTTTCCAAAGATGGTTATTTATACGATACTTGTGGTTATGGTTGTAGTACTTGGGGTAGTTATTATCAAGAAACCATACAATTTAAAAATGGTAAATATTATATAGTGGATTGCAACTTAAGGGCAGAAATTGTAGATACAGGCGAAGAATACATAACAGAATTTGAAATAAAAGTTTTTGATGTTTTACAAAACTTTGAAGAAATAGGAAAAAAATATTGGATTGACCAAGATGTGGAAGCAAGTGTATTTTATGGTGAAATACTTTTTGACAAGCCAATAAAAGTTTATAAAATGAAAGGATAAAGAAAATGAATGATTTAAAAATCTTTACAACTAATATAGAGCAAGAAGCAATTAATCAAATAGAATTATTATTATCACAAGAAGCTTTTAAAGATTGTAAAATACGAATTATGCCTGATGTACACGCAGGAGCAGGATGTGTTATTGGCTTTACAGGTAATTTGGGTGATAAAGTAATTCCAAATATTGTAGGTGTTGATATTGGTTGTGGTATGCTAACAGTAGAATTAGGTAAATGCGATATTGATTCAAAATTATTAGATGAGTATATAAAAGAAAAAATTCCTAGTGGTCGTAATATTTATTCTGATGAAAAAGTTGATGAAATTAATATTTATAAGGTTGAAAAAATGATTGAACAACTTTATTGTAAAGATAAACTATCTAATATTGATTGGCTTAAAAAATCTTTAGGGACTTTAGGTGGCGGGAATCACTTTATAGAAATTGATACCGATGAAGAGGGCAAAAAGTATTTAATTATTCACACAGGTTCTAGAAATTTAGGAAAGCAAGTTGCGGGAATTTATCAAGACATTGCTATTAAAAATTGTTCTTTTGAAAAAGAAAAACAGGAAGAAATTAAAAATTTAATTGCTGATTATAAATTATCTGGTAGACAAAAAGAAATTGAAGAAGGCATCTTAAATATAAGAAATAAATATAACGGGTTTACAAAGCTTCCAAAAGATTTATGTTATCTAGAAGGTGTTGATCGAGAAAATTATTTACACGATATGAAAATTTGTCAAGAATTTGCTATGTGGAATAGAAGAATTATAGTGGAAAACATTTTGGCTTATTTACATAATTATCAAAATTGTGATTTATCTTTATATGAATATAATTATTTTGATACAATTCACAATTATATTTCTTTTGAAGATAATATTGTCAGGAAAGGTGCTATTGAAGCATATGATAATGGCAAATTATTATTAATACCTATGAATATGCGTGATGGTTGTATTATTGCAAAAGGTAAAGGAAATAAAGATTGGAACTGCTCTGCTCCACACGGTGCTGGTAGAATAATGTCTAGAGTTGCAGCTAAAAACAATTTAGATGTAAAAGAATTTGAAAAGTCTATGGAAAATATTTATACTACTACAGCAAATGAATTAACTATAGATGAAGCACCTATGGCATATAAACCAGCTCAAGAAATTATTGATAATATTAAAGATACGGTTGAAATAATTAAAATTATTAAACCTATCTATAATTTCAAAGCCACTGAATAATAATTTAAGAAAGGAAAAAAATATGTTTGAGAAAAGAGTAAAATTTATTGATTATAATGGTTGTTATCCTTGTTTATGTCAAGGTGTTCTTACAGTTGAAATAGAAGGCAAAAAAAGTAGAATTTGATGATATTACAAGTGGTGGTTGTTTATAAAATAAAAATATATTAGGAGGCGAAAAGAAAAAATGAAACTTAAAAAAATTTTATTTGCAATTTTTGTAATTATAACAATGCTTGCTAGTTGTACTTTTTTGGCAATTTTATTATTAAAAGAAGAAAGAACAATTGTTGATACAGCACTTTTAGCAGCAAGTGGAAGTTATTTAGGTAGTATTTTTATGTATATCTTTGTTATAGTTTTTAAAGAAGAATTTGAAATAAAATAAATAAAGGTGAAATAAATGATAAAAGAAGAATTAAGTCAAATTACTATTGAGTTAAGTCCTACATGGAATATCGAAGGGAAACGCAATAATCAAAACTTTATTAAAATTACTTATAATGTGCTTGCCGAAGCGTTAGAATTAACTGGGGTATTTGAAAATAAATATTTTCATCACATTATTTTAAACGGTTCAATTGACAAAAATTTATTAAATTTAAGAGCAAACGAAATTCAAGGAGGATATTCATATTCTTTTAGCGATATTAAAGAATTATTATATTTAGTATTAATGTCGTTTAAAAGGTTTGGAGATACTAAATTAATGCGATTATATAATTATTTAGAAAGTCAAGACTGTGCTTATTCATATTTAATTGAATATAAATATATTTATGTAGAGAAAGAGGAAAGATAAATGATAATTAAAAAGAAATTAAGAGATGTCACTCTGAGTGAATATAGAGAATGGGAAAAAAAACATTGTGCTTTAAATACAATAGATTGTGCAAATTGTGCTTTTCATTACGTTATGTGCCGTAGTTGGGGACCTTCTTGGGTAAAGCATAAGAATTTATATTCAGATAACTTTTTAGATCAAGAAATAGAAATTGGAATTAAAGATGTTTTAGATGAAGTAGAAAAGAAATATCTAAAATCAATAATTAGACCTTTTAAAGATAGAGTTGAATATATTGATAAAAAAAAGGGTGGAAATTGTACTGATAGTAGCACTTTTTATTATATTGCAATAACGATTAAAAGTATTACTAGTGATTGTGTAAATGAAACAATATGTTTTCCATTTTTTGAGTCAAAAAGCAAAATGTATGAGGGTATGGAGCTGAACAAAGAATACACATTAAAAGAATTAGGATTATAAAAATAAACACAAGAAAGGAAAAGATAGAAAATGGGAGTCAAAGTAGATTTTAAAGTAAACGTTCCACATGGGGAGATGGACATAACAGAGAATGGGCAATATGATGTTAGCGATTATGCGATTGCGAATGTTAATGTTGACAATAAAGAACAAATATGCAATGCGAAGGTTACAATACCTATTGATAATTTGAAAGAAGCTATAAATAATTATTCTAATATATGGGTCGATGATACAAATGGGTTAAAAGATTTTATTATTGCACAACAAGGCAAAATTAAACTAACAGTTAACACTTTAATAGGTGCTTTGTATATGACACTATATCCTACACTTTGGAAAGATGATACAAACGGTAGTTATAATTATCAAGGCTCTCTATACATTGAGCAAGATTTAAGTGCAATTGGTGGTTCAGATTATAATCAAATTGTAGTTAGAGCGATTGCGTGGGATAATAGCAAACACATAGCATTTAGACCTACGATAATACCAGTTGAAAAGCAAAGTAGCGGCGGTGGAAAATACTCTAATCACTTGCATTATGATATACATTTAGAAGGCACTTGGGATACTTCAAATCAAATAATGACTTTTGATACAACTAGCCAAAATGCAATTAAAGTAGTATTAGATAAATTGGATGAATTAACTGTAAGTGATAACTATGATTTTCTAGTAAATATGCGTGTAGCAGGTAAAGCTTCTGCAGAAGGTGATATAGCATTAATAGGTGCAAATATGAAACTTAATTATATTCCAGGCACAAGTGCTGTAAGAAATCTACAAACACAGTTTATACTAAACGTTAATAATCCAGATACAGCAAAAATAGTAATCACTAATACTGATTTTTCTTCAAATAATGAATCATTCTACTCTTTCATAACTGGTATGTATGTAGTATTCCAATTTGATATAAACTACTAGAAAAAAAGAGGAAACAACTAATGAATAAAAAAGCAAAAATAACAACACTTATATTAGGTATTATATTAGGTATATTATTAACAATATGTTTTATAAATATTAAATATAAACAACCTGGTAGTAAGGCATCAAGAATATCGATAAATGTTAAGGTTACATATCGTGTTTATTATAGTTTAGAAAGCAAGGGAATTAGTGCAGATAAACTTTACGATGAAAAAGGTGACACCACATATTTAAAAAGAGTTTATATAACATTAAGAAATAACATATGGGTAACGTTTGTTGATGTTGAATGGGAAGAAATTAAAAACAATGGCAAGGTGCAATACCACCCTGTAATAGGCAAACCCTACAAAGAATATTATTCAAATTTATCGTACGTAATAAAATATTAGAGAAAGAAAGGCAACTAGATATGGCATTAGAACAAATAATCAAATTATTAAAAACTGATGGTATAGGTTCTAAACGTGTTGTTTACAAGATGTTAGAAAATGCGAGTATAAATGAATTGTGTGAGTTGAAAAGAGATTTAAGCACGATAATAGCACAAAAGAGAGCCAATCACGAAAATAACAACCCTTGTGTGAGCGAACGAAAATAAAAAGGTGGGTAAATATTCAACTCACCCTCTCACAGAGGGCTTATAGAAAGGGCTAAAAAAGAAATGAAAGAAAAAGTTGAGTTAGTAAAAGAAATTATTGGTATAAGACCCGAATTAAAGAAAAAACAAAGCAGGTTATGGAGATGCAATCGTGAGAAATTAATTTCTTTACTAAAAAGAGAACAAGAAAAAATTAAGGAAATACATATTGGCGATAAAATTATAAATGAAGAACACGAGTCGTTCGATCGAATTGTGCAATCTTTGTTTGAAATAAAAATTGATAAATACGAAACAACTGAAAATGGGTTGATAGTATATTTTTCAGAAAGTGTGAATTAGTGATAACTGAAACAAATATTAATTATTATGGTTATAAGAATTATAGTAAATATAAAACTTATACATGTGAATATTGCAAAAAAAAGTTTAAATTAATTAAAGGCGAAATGTTATACAAACTGGCACACTTGACATTTTGTTCATACAAGTGCCGTTCTGAATACAAAAAAATAGAAAGTGAGAAAATGAAAAATGAATAGAGAAGATTTAGTATTAGGTTGTAAAGTTGTTTGCAATGGTTATTTGAAAAAAACTAAAATGAAATATTGCTTACCAAAACTGGATATTGAAGATTATGAGCCAGAGCAATTAAAGGTTATTAGTAATGTTGGTAATTCTGAAGGTATTAAGTATTTAAAACTTAACGAAGAGTTCGAGCAAGAGCAATACGAAGTAGTGAAATTGGCTAAACCATTTACTGGTGTATTAGTAGGAACGCAAAAGGTATTTACTAAAAAGCACTTTAAATGCGAAAATGATTTTGTTGATTATGCAGATAATTTATTAACACAAATTAAGCCGTACACAAAAAAAGAAGATTTACAATTTGTAGCAAAGGTATATTTCAAAAAAGGACAATCAAGATTAGTGCCTTTAGAAATGGTGGAATTAATTAATGATTAGCATCGAAGAAGTAATGGCATCAATGGTTAAACAAAAAATGTCGATAAGAGAGATTGCCAAAAAAATTGGAATGCCTAAATCGACATTGCACCTAAAACTACAAAATTTTGCAAAAAAGAACCCTAAATTACCTTTAGTAATACAATATAACGATTTATTAAATAGTAATATATTAAGTATGCACTCTAAAGGTGGTAAAAATAGTTACAAAAATCGAAAATAAGAAAGAAGGAACATAAAATGACAAAAATACAATGGATGATTTATAATTATTTAAAAGAAAAATCAGAAAAGGATGAATGGACTAGCCAAGATGAATTGGTGCGATATTTAGCCAATAATAATTGCTTTATCGATAAACGATCATTGAGAAAAAACATACAAATGATTAGACAAGCCGATGTTATTCAAAAAGTAATATTGACATCATATTCACAAGGCTACAAAATAATGAATGATGAGAGCCAAATCGAAATTTTAGAAAAAAGAAAGATAGCGATTTTAAAATCATTAAAACAATATTGGCGAGATATTAAACGATTAAGCCGAGATAAACAAACAAAGCTAACTTTTGGTTCAAAAGAAAGGGAATACATTGAAGCACTTTTAAAAACTACTGAAGAATAGAGGTGCATATATGAATGGCATTATACGATGACAACATAGGAATTTTTAAACAATATGTAAAAGAATATGGTTCAGCTTTGCAAATACCAGAAGTTTACAATGATGATGAAAGCAATAAAGGGTTTTATTCTTTTATGCATTCATTTTATGAGTGGTTGTATTACCAAATACATACATTTTTAACACCTAACAAAAATATACCAAAGTATGAAAGTGTTATTAAAACTTATTGTAATTATATTAGAGATAAAATATTACCTATTTGTAATAATAAAATAAAGCATTATAATACTAAACTTGTATCGCAAGAAAATGCACAACCTAACAGAGATTGCTTGAAAAAATGGCTTGACTTGGAAGATAACTTTTATGCATTAGCTTGTTATCGAAACTTGGAAATGATGGCACTATATCTTGAAAGAGGTAAAACAAACAAATTGTGGGCTAAAACCATACATTTATTTAGAAATTTTTATTTTTACTCACAAAAATTAGTGTTTGAACAAAAAATAGATATGATAAGAGCAAGTTATTTTCCAGGTGCTGGTAAAACATACGCTGTTAATATTTTGTGTGCTTGGTGGTGGGGTTATGATAATGAAGCATCAATAATCCGTGTAACATATTCTGCCGACCTATGCAAACAATTTATACAACAAATAACTGACATTTTAGATAGCCCACAATATAGAAAAGTTTTCCCAAAATTTGATATAGGAAATGTTGGTGATGGAAAAACAAGTGGGCTATACAATAACTATTCAGTTGAAATAGGCTTTAGATTTGCATTTTCAAGCGTTCAAAACTTTTACGCAACAACACGTGATGGGCAAACAACAGGTAAAAGAGGAAATATCTTAATTATCGATGATATTACAAAAGGTTCAGATGAAGCATACGATGAAAACCTACACAAAAGATTAACAAACAAATTTGATACTGAATGGAACTCAAGAGGCGATAGTTCATATCAACCTATAATTGCCGTTGGTACAATGTGGTCTAATTTAGACTTATTAAATGTATTACATAATAGAGCTATAAAAAATACTAATAATAACATGGAAGAAGATAGTTCTTTCAAATATACCGAATTGTCAAAAAATAATGATGGAAGTTTAAATTCAGTCTTTATTTCAACACCTATTCTTGATTATGTAACAAATCAAAGTACTTGCCCTTTGCGATATTCAACAGAAAAAATGCTTCAAAAAAGGGACAATATGGATGAGGCACTTTGGAATGCTGTTTATCAGCAAAGACCAACACCACCAGAAGAATTTTTATTTGCAATTAGCAAACTACAAACTTATGATGATAGCACTTATCCTAAAAAAGAAATGTTGGAAAATGAAACACAATGTTATGCATTTATTGACCCTACAAGAAAAGGAACTGACTTCTTTTCAATGCCTATTTTTAAGCGATATAGAATTGACAAAAATAGGTGGTCGAAATGGTATTGGATTGACATAATATTTGAGCAAAAAGCCACCAAAGAATTAATGTTTGATATTGCATTTAAGATTATTAATCATAGAATTACGAAAGTTGGATATGAAAATAACATTGATGTAAGTTTTGATTCTGCATTAAAATATACATTAAGAGATTTAAATTATAGTGGTTCATTAACAATCGACCCATTTTACTCTTCAAACGAAAGCAAACAAATGAAAATTAGCAATGCAGCTTTTGGAATGAAAAAAGAAATAATTTACCCTGCACCTAAAATGTTTGCAATGAATAGTCCGATGGGGAAAGCAATGAATCAGCTTACAATGTGGAGTTTATCACAACGTTATGGCGACCACGATGACTGTCCCGACTCTATATCAATGTTTGTAAAATATTATTGCGAAGAGCAAAGAGCAAACACAATGGAAGTGTTTAACAAATCAATTTTAGGCTTTTAAACCACAATTTTTGTGGTTTTTTTATTTTTTAGTTGACAAATATTAGAAAATGTTGTAGTATAAGGCGATTTTAAGACTTCCACTTGTCCTAGTGTGTCATTTTGAAAGGAAAAAAAGATTATGAGTACAGAAACAGAACAAGCAATAAAGAGTTTATACATGCCAAAAGTGTTTAAAGGTAGAGAAAAAGTAATAATGCCTATTTCTAAAGAACTTTTTATGAAAGACCCATTAATTGCTTTAAGAAAATATCTAAATCAAACAATAGGTATTTTTAATGGAAATGTTAGCGATATTGAAACTCTACATGAATATTATTTAGGTAATCAAGCGATTTTTTCAAAATTAAGAAAAGATGAATCACTAATTAATAATAAAGTAGTAGAAAATCATATATATAAACAAGTAAATTTTAAAGTAGGTTTTATGTATGGTAATCCACTAGAATACACTATTACAAACGAGAAAAAAATAGACACTGATGATATGACATATTTAAACTCATATTTAAACGATGTTAACAAAGCAAGTTTAGATATTGAAAAGGCACAAGATTTGTATGAATTTGGTGTTGCTTACCAAAGATTAATTCCACGTAGGCAAAAATTAAGTGAGTATGATATTGAAAGCGAAGCACCTTTTGAATTAGTAAATATGCCAGTAAAGCAAACATGTGTTGTGTATTCAAACGATATTCCAAATGAACCATTATTTGGTATGGTAATAAGTGATGACCGCAATACAGAGAACTACAAACCATTCAAGACAGTGCAAATTTATATGCCATATCGAAGAATAGTTTATAAAAACAATAATTTTGTACAACCAATCGAAGATATTCCACAACCATATAGTTATATTCCTATCCAAGAGTTTTGTTTAAACAAAGATAGAATAGGCATTATCGAAATTGGTGTTCAATTGCAAAACTTAATAAACAATATTGATAGTTCGCAAATGGATGGCATTGAGGAAGAAATTAATAGTTTTATAGTTATGATTAACCAAAGAGTTGATGAAGACTTTATAAACTTAATTAAAACGTTGAAAAGAGAGCGTGTACTTGTACTTAATACACAAAATCCACAAACACCAGCAGACTTAAAACTTGTTTCTACCAAACTTGATCAAGGCTCAACAAATCAATTTTACGAAAGGGTTTTAAAAGCCTTATATGACATTGTAGCCGTACCTCAAGCAAGTGGAAATGTTACGAGTGGTGGCGACACAGGGCAAGCGAGATTGCTTGGCAATGGTTGGGAATCAGCTCAAAACCAAGCACAAGTAGACCAACAATATTTGATAAAATACGAACGTGAATTATTGAAAAACATAATTAAGATTTGCAAATTAACAGAAAAATGCCCTGTTAATGAGATAAATGCAAGTGATGTTGCAATTAAATTTAACATTAATATGTCAAACAACTTATTAGTAAAAGCTGAAGCATTAAAGATGTTAAATGAAGCACTAGTACCAGAAAAGGCAATATTGTCAATTTGTGGTATTACAAAAGATGTTGATGGTTTAGGCGATGATTGGAAGAAAAACAAGCAAAATCAAGCTCAAATCGAACAACAAAATAATAATCAAGGTATAAATAGTTAAATAAACTAATTATATATATAATCAAACAAAGTTAGAGAAAACTTTTTAAAAAACGCAGGAAGTTAGAGAAAACTTTAAAAAACGCAAGGAGAAAAAAATATGAATTTTTTAAAAGCAAACAAAACACAAATTCCATTTAAATTACAATTCTTTGGTGAGGGCGAACCTACACCAGAACCAAATCCAAATCTAAAAACGTATTCACACGAAGAATATGAAAAGCTTAAAGCAAGTTTTGACAAAACTTCAAGTGAATTAGCAAGTTTGAAAAAACAAGCACAACAAAAAATGACTGATGAAGAGAAAAAAGCAGAAGAAGATAAGGCTTTACGTGAAAA
>OIYO01000225.1_pt1 | contig 56267 bp, 47 predicted proteins | sample 1588191 | NCBI WGS metagenome assembly OIYO01 (sample SAMN03283275) | human gut metagenome | biome: human-associated habitat; material: feces | host: Homo sapiens | place: Peru | collected 2012 | reverse complement strand
TCCGTGAAATTCTGGATGGAAAACTGGATGACGTGCCGGAAAGTTATTTCCTGAATGCCGGAACAATTGATGAGGTAAAGGCGGCATATGCAGGGTAATGTGTGTGTCGGCTGGAGGAAACAGAGATGGAAAAGACATTTGATGTAGAAATCATCACGCCGGACCGCGTTTTTTATAAGGGAACTGCGGATCTGCTGGAATTTAATACGGAATCCGGCGAGATCGGTGTATACCGTGATCACATTCCACTTACAACGGTACTGGAACCGGGGCTTGTCACGATCCATCATGGGGATGAAGAACAGGTGGCAGCAGTGCATGCCGGATTTGCCGAGATTCTGGGAGATAAGGTAACACTTCTGGCAGAACTGGCAGAATGGCCGGAAGAGATTGATCTGGAGCGTGCGGAAGCCGCAAGAGAGCGGGCAGAGGAGCGGATTCACAACAGAAATGACAATCTGGATCTAAAGCGCGCGGAATTTGCATTGCATAAGGCTCTGATCCGTATTAATCTTGCAGAGTATCGATAAGTGAAAATGGAAATAAGAGGGAGGGTATTTCATGGGAATATCCTCCCTCTTTTATGGACTTTTACACCGGAGTTTGGTACAATCGTAGTAGTAAGTTTGTATACAAATGAGGAGATATTGTGTACCGGAAGAATAAAAACAATTGGGTAAAGCATCTGGATTTTATGATTCTGGATCTGATTTGCCTGCAGGTGGCATTTTTTTTAGCCTATACATTACGACATAGAACTGTCAATCTATATACCAATTACATATATGCAAATTTGTCTATCGTTCTGATCCTGATAGATGTTTGTCTTTTGATTTTCCTGAATACACTTAAAAATGTATTAAAACGTGGATATCTGGTAGAGTTTATCGCAACCATTAAGCATGTGGCGATTGTGGAACTGGTTGCTGTCCTGTATCTGTTTTCGGTAAAAGATGACCGCTACAAAAGCGAAGCATTTCTTGAGGGAGAAAAGGAGTTTTACACCACCCTTATCAACAGCTATATTTCCGATCCCGAACAGCACCTGAAAGTATTTGATAAGAACAGCGTGTACCTGCCTACCAAGAAAATCGGAAAAAACAATCCGAAAGAAGCGGAAATAAAAGCCGATAATGAAGCAAGGCAGGAATGGAACAGGACAGCGGATATGGCTCTTGTTACGGGAATTGCAGAAGCAAAGATTATGGAAATCAAGCAGACCGAGATACAGGACAAGGCAAGCGAGTCTATCCGAAAAAGCGGTTGGCTGCCTGATATGTTCCGCAGTATCGTCGGCAAGGCAAAAGATTTTCTGCAAACTCTTATCCGTGAACAGGATATGCCGCCGAAGCCTACGCTCAATATCAATATGACGGAGTTCCGCATTATGCAGCAGCTTATGATACGAGTACAGGACAGTGCAAAGGAAATCAAGCATTTGCAGAACCGAGTATTACCGAAGTTGAAACAGGAGTTAAAAGACACCACAGGACTTTTCAAGGGCAAAGAACGAAAAGCACTTGCAGAGAGGATACAGCAGACAGAGGACGAAATCTCCGAAAAGCTGGACAAACTCCCCGATATTCTGAAAGAGTACGGTTATCCCGATGTTCAGGCATTTATGGCAACCTACCGTGAAATGGAGGGCGTTGTGGAATGTTATGAGCGTGAGGTATGGGAATACAATCTGAAGCTCAAGCAGAAAGAGAAACCCACCAAGAAACCGCCCGAAAAACAGAGCGTGTTAAAACATTTGCGTGAGATACAGGAACGCACCAAACAGAAACCACCTCAAAGGCAGCGCAAAAAGTCCTTTGACAGAGATAGCCGATAGGCATAGAAAAACCGCCGTGTATGGTGTTATCCATAGCGGCGGCATACATAATTATTTACTGTCTGCAAGTGTGATTTTCATATCCTGAACATTGATGATTGTTTCTTTTTTACATTTTGGGTAGTAAAGTGGGAAGTTCTTCATCTCGGTATCTTTCCGTATCATAGTATGGGTTTTATTGCCGCAGATAGGGCAAAGTACCCATTTGTATTTTATCATTATACCACCTCATGTTTATGGAATAAATTTGTATCATGCTTTAACTCTGCACTGTGTTTTTCTGCGGGAAATGCTTTTTTCACTGATGTGAGCAACATAACTACTGCAATCAATATAGCAAGATAATCTGATACTGTCTGAGTATAACTGATTCCATTAAGTCCAAATATCTGATTCAAAATGAACAGAAGAGGAATAAAGAACAATCCTTGCCTGCACAAAGAAAGTATTGTTGCCGGAAGCGGACGGTCAAGTGCCTGCATACTGTTAATAGACAGGAACATAAGTCCCAAAACAGGACCAGCCAAAGAAGTCGCAATTAGCATGGGAATACCGTATTGAACAACTTCAGAATTATCTATAAATACCCCCATAATTTGTTTGCTGAATACAATATATGCAATCGTCAGTATGCTCCCACATATAATGGTTAAAACACCGCTGAATTTCAAAATTCCCATAAATCGTTTGCGATTTCCAGCTCCGTAGCAGTAGCCAAGTAAAGGCTGAATACCATTTGAGATTCCCATATGGGCGAAAACAATAAAGAGATAAACTTTTGTTACAATCCCCATAGCAGCTACCGCAGTATCTCCATAAGGAACCAGTGCATTATTTAGTAATACCGTTGCAATACTCATAAGTGCAGAACTGATTCCTGCTGGAACACCTACCGATAATACACGCACAGCAATTTGACCGCAACTCTTGAAATATCTAAAATTCAAAGACATAGACTGGCTTTTTCTTGTTAAAAAGTAGATGTAATATACGCAACCAAATACATTCCCTAAAACTGTAGCAATCGCAGCTCCCGCAGTTCCCATATGAAATATCAAAATGAAAATAGGGTCTAAAATAATATTGACGATTGTTCCAATCATTCCACCAATCATGGACGCTTTAGAAGCACCCTCACCTCTTACTGCATGACCAAAGGTATTTGCAAGCAGAATGAAAGGCGCACCAACTGCAATATAAAACAAATAATCTTTTGAATATTGATAGGTTTCACTTCGACTGCCCAGTACCATAAGAAGCGGCTCCATAAACAAGATAATAGCAATACCAACAATAACTCCAAAAATCAAAGAGCCATAAAAGCAGAACACAGACGCATTTTTTGCCTTTTCGCTTTCTCCTTTGCCCAAAAGAATGGATATGACAGCACTTCCACCAATTCCCAGTAATTGAGCGATTGCCATATACATGACAAACACAGCGTTCGTAAGAGATACGGCGGCAACCTGTAAAGGGTCATGGGTCTGTCCAATAAAAAAGGTATCTGCCATGTTGTAAATGACCAAAACCAGTGAAGAAATGACGGTTGGAACTGCCATTTGAAAAACCGATTTTGAAATGAGGGCATTTTGAAATAAATCTTCTCTGCAATTCATAAATGTTTAACTCCTCCTAATATCGTAGTATTGAATTTAAGTTTGCAAGCAAACTATTTGGAGAAAAAAATGCATTTCCTCACATATTAGCAAGGATACGCAAATAAATGGTTTTGAAAATCTGTTCTTCTTCTTCGGTAATGCACGCAGTAAGCTGATTTTCAATTTCTTCTCTTATGTGGCAGCACATTTTTTGAAGTTCCATACCATAGGGCTCTAACTCAATTTGTTTTAGACGGCTATCACAGGCATAATTTGTCCGTTTAATTAACTTTTTCTTTTCCATTAAAGTCAACATTTTGGACGCAGTAGCTCGATTGATAAAAAACTCCGCTTCTATATCTTTCTGAAATACAGGAGTTTTGATTAATTCCATGTGGAACAGATAGTCTACTACCCACATATTCATCAAGGAACATTCTTGAAATTCTTTCCGATTATACAAAGCATGGATTTTTCGTTGAATGTGGTTGTCTAATTTTTTGTTGAGAAAGCTGATGTCTGTATTTTGAATGTAACTGTCCTGCATAATCTACTCCTTCAAAACTTGTTTGCCTGCAAACTATTATATGTATATTTTTATCATTCGTCAAGATGCTTTTTTGATTCATCAATAGCGGCAGCTATTTTTCTCTGTTGCCAGTCTGTCTATGTGAAAATAATTTCCCTCTCCACAATTTCTCTCACACACGTCCGTATGCTATTCATTCGCCCTAGCCATCTAAAGCATTTTCCGCTTTTAGCTGCTCTGTAATACCCTGTGCCTGTTTCATCTGTTCTGTGAGCGTTTCAAAGCGTTCCTGTGCCTGCCTGTCAATGTCGGCAAGGTAGCGGTTGAGCTTACCCTCCATTAGCATTGTGGTATAAACAAGGTGCTTATGTTCCTTTAGATACTCTTTGTGGCGTTGTCCCCATAATCCAATAGGCTGTGTTTCTTCTTCGGAAAGTATCAGACAAGGGATATAATAATCGCCCTGCAATTCATACCATAAACCGTTGCTCTCGTCATAAATGTACTTGTCCATTCAATAAATCCTCCAGTATAATATATTCGCACATATGTCACAGTTTCCCGATTGCCACTTGTTGTTATAGCTTGTTATCAGATTTTTCTTCCCTTATTTTTGCCCTTATGAGGTGGCGAGGGAAGCATAAACGCAAGTGAAATCGTATAAAGGAATAAGGCGGACACATTGCGATAAATCCTTTGTTTTCAAGCGTTTTGGAGGATTTTATTAAAGCCCTATGAGGGGCAGTAACCACTTATGAAATCGTGGTTTTCAAATTCCCGTTTATCTGCTCCTCTGAAAACACTGTACTATTCAGGCTTGTCTGTCCCAGCATTTCTTTTTATCTTCTTCGGTAATGGCCCGGATGACCTTGCAGGGATTGCCGACTGCCACGGAATTGCTCGGAATATCTTTCACCACGACGCTGCCGCCGCCGATCACGACATTACTGCCGATGGTAACTCCGGGCATTACCTGAACGCCTGCACCGATCCACACATTATCGCCCACGGTAATCGGATAGGCATATTCCAATCCCTGATTTCGACGCTCAGAATCAATTGGGTGTCCTGCCGTGTGGAAACCGCAGTCGGGCGCGATAAATACATTATCGCCAAACGTCACTTTAGCTCCGTCAAGAATAACCGTGTTGTGATTAGCAAAGAAGTTCTCGCCGATCTCGATATTGTAACCGTAATCGCACCAAAACGGGGCAACAATGCAAAACGCGCCATTTGTCCTGCCTAACAGTTTTTTCATAAGCGCCTGCTGTCCTTCTTTATCGGAGGGGCGAAGCAGATTATAGTCATAGCAAAGATCCTTTGCGTTGTCCCTTTCGCTCATCAGCGCTTTGTCATAATTTGCATCGTAAAGCATTTGCCTCTGCATTTTTTCTTTTTCGGTCATAACGGTTTATGCCTTTCCCTTTGCGGCTTCTCTACACCCTTATTTCAGCTTCTCATATAGCTCTTCGGCGCTGTGAACTATGCATGAGGCTCCTGCGGCCACAAGCTCAGGCTCATCTCTGAACCCCCACGCGACGGAAATGCAGTCCATGCCCGCGTTGCGCGCCGTGGCAATATCCACCTCGGAGTCTCCTACATACACGCAGTCCCGCTTTTCAAGACCCATGACCCGCATTGCGGCCTCTACGGTATCCGGGCAGGGCTTGCGCCGCACGGACGCACTCTCGCCCACAGCCGATTCCAGCAGTCCCGGGAAAAATACGGCTGCCAGTTCACGCACGGCCGTGTCCGGCTTGTTGGAGACGACTGCCTGCCTGACGCCCGCTTCGCGCAGCTTCTCCATCAGCTCCGGTATCCCGTCATACGGCGCTGTCTTTATGCGGCAGTGCGCGTCATAGTACGGCTTATAAAAATCCAGCACTTCCTGCACCGTCTTCTCATCCGTCCCGGCAGGTACGGCCTCCTTTATCAGACGGAGCGCGCCGTTGCCGAGAAAACGTCTCACCTCCGCCGCTGTGCGTTCCGGCATGGAAAAGCGCCGGAGCGTATAATTCACGGAATCCGTCAGATCAGCCAATGTATCGAGCACTGTGCCGTCCATATCGTATAAAACTGCCCTGTATCTCATTTTTCAGCCCCCGTTTTCTCGTATATCCGCATTATACTACTCATGTCAAGCTTGATAAACGCAGTAATTTATGCTTAAATATAGTGTATACACTTCTATCATATATTGAATTTACATTTCTATCCGGAAGAGGAACTGAATGAGATTTCACATAAAGCTCAGGAGCCTGCTCGGCGTCTTGCTTGCCGCCGTTATTGCAGGCGGATTCATATTTTATATTGCCTCGCGCCCGGACGAGAGCCGCGGTACGGTCGTCATATGGTATGTTGAAGACGACCCGCTCTCCGCAGGGCTGAAAAAGCTGGCTGTGGAATATAATAACTCCCACGCCCGCTCCTCACTGCCTGTAAAGCTCCGCTGCTTCAGTGATGAGGATGCGCTGGCCGGCGCATTTGAGACCGGCGCGCCCGACATCCTTCTGTGTTCGCATTACAGAGCCTTCGACATGGACAGGCGCGGCAAGCTCACGGACATAAGCGGCGATCTCGGCAAAAGCGGTCCGGAATATCCAAAGACCGTTTCCAGCCGCGGCAGTTCCATCGGGAAAAGCTTCTTTCCCGTCGGCCTTGATATGCAGGCGCTGCTCATAAACCATTCGCTCTGCACATCTGGCGGCTTCGATACCATGGATGCACTGTGCGCGGCGGCGGGCGCTTACCGCGCGGAGACCGGCAAGGCTTTCTTTGCGGTCGATTCGTATTCTTCTCTTTTCTTCACGGAGCTGCTGCGCGAGGATGAGGAGTTCACAGCCGCAGTCCCGATAAACTCCGCGGATGAGAGCGCGGTCACGCTCTATAATCTGCTCGCGGAATGTGCTTACGACGGCTCCATAACGGTCTACGCGGACTCTGCCGCGTCTGCCGTGTACAGCGGCGCTCTGCCCTGCGCCATTGTCCCCGTCTCAGCGCTGTCTCCTGCGCGCACGGACGGCTTCGGTATATATTCCGTCCCGCCGCTCCGCACCGGAAGCGGCAGCGGCGACCTCGGGGAGGCGTTCGGACTTGCCGTGATCGCCGGCAGCAGCCGCAGCACCGGCGACATTGCCGCGTTCATCGAATGGCTCTTCTCCGGCAGCAGAGACGAGAAGCTCGCACTTCAGTGTCCGCTTGTCCCGGCGCAGCCCGGTTCGCTCATTATCGGGAACGCTCTGCGCGACGCCATTGCCGGGCTTGAATCCGGCGGTATAGTCGCGCTCCCCGAGGAGGACAGCGTGTTTTTGGCAAACCGCGACGGCTTCGAGACTTATTTTCGCAGCAGGATGGCATTTCTCAGCGAGTAACTTTATTGCAGCGCCGCAGGCGCTGTGGTATAATGCATACAATTTGCAAAATGCCGCTCATGGGCGGCAAGGCTGCATGGAGGTATTTATTATGGAAGGCTTCAGAATTCTCGAAATCAAAAAAAGCGTATTTGAAAACAACGACCGCGAGGCGGAGAACCTGCGCAAAGAGCTGAAGAAGGACAGGACGTTCCTGCTCAACCTCATGAGCTCTCCCGGCTCCGGCAAGACGACGACGCTCAAGGCCACTATCGCCGCGCTCAAGGATGAATTCCGCATCGGCGTAATGGAGGCCGACATAGACTCCGACGTGGATGCCGCCGCCATTGAAAAAACCGGCGCAAAGGTCATCCAGCTGCACACCGGCGGCATGTGCCACCTTGACGCGGGCATGACCAAGCAGGGTCTCGAGGGGCTCGGCGTTGACGACGTCGACTTTGCGATACTCGAAAATGTCGGCAATCTCGTCTGCCCCGCCGAGTTTGACACGGGCAGCTCCAAAAACGCGATGATCCTCTCCGTCCCGGAAGGCGACGACAAGCCCCTCAAGTACCCGCTGATGTTCTCTATCTGCGACGTGCTGCTTATAAATAAGATCGACGTCATGCCGTACTTCGATTTTGACCTTGAGGCATGCAAAAAATACGTCCGCAAGCTCAACCCCAACATGAAGATAATCCCGATCTCTGCCCGCACCGGCGAGGGTATCGCCGAGTGGGCAGACTGGCTGCGCACCGAGATCAAAGCCTGGAACGAGGGCTGATCCGCATCTGAACAGAAAATGGAAATCTGCCAACTGGATACGCCGTCTCTTTTGATCGACCGCGAGATCATGAACAGCAATCTCTCCGCAATGCAGAGCTATGCAAACATGCAGCATGTCGCCCTGCGTCCTCACACAAAAACACATAAAATGCCTTATATCGCCAAGCGTGCCGTAGAGTTGGGCGCCTGCGGTATCGCCGTCGCCAAGACCGGCGAGGCGGAAGTCATGGCCGACAGCGGGCTCCGGGATATTTTTATCGCAAACGAGGTCGTCGGGCCGTCAAAGCTCTCCCGTATCACGGCGCTTGCGGAAAGGATCAGCATTTCCTTCGGAGTTGACTCTGCTTACCATGTGGAGGAGGCCGAAAAAGCTTTCTCCGCCGCCGGGCTTACCGCAGAGGTGCTGATAGAAGTCGAAGTGGGCGAAGTCCGCTGCGGTATAGACAGCATGGATGAGCTTTTTCCGCTGCTGGATGTTTTAAAAAAGTGCCCCCATGTTCATCTGAAAGGCTTTTTCGGGCATGACGGCAACACCTACAGCGCGGAAAGCATGGAAAAATGCAGGGAAATTTCGCGCGCAGCGCAGGAAAAGCTCGTCGCATTTTCAGACGCAGCCAAGGCCTACGGTATGACCAACACCGTTGTCAGCTACGGTTCCACGCCTCCTCTTGTGAACCATTTCGACATTATCCCCGGCATCACGGAGATTCGTCCGGGCACATACGCGCTGATGGACGTTTCTCAGGGAAATGCCATCGGCACGCTGGAGCACTGCGCCGCAACAGTCCTCGCAAGCGTTATAAGCAGGCCTGCCCCTGACCGGGTGATCCTTGACGTCGGTGCAAAGGGACTGACGCAGCAGGAGCGCACCGCCGGTATCTGCAACTCCGGCGGCAAGGGGCGTATTCTTGGGTATACCGGCGTGACTATCGGGCGCATCTTCGACGAGCACGCGATCATTCACGACCAGGCGTTCAGAGACAAGGTTCACGTTGGCCAGAAGCTCAGGATAATCCCGGTGCATATCTGTCCTGTGTGCAATCTCTATGATACGGCGGCGCTCATCTCAGGCGATGAGGTCGTCGACACGCTCACGGTCGCCGGACGCGGAAAGCTGCAATAAGCTCTGTGCGGCGCCACATTCCGCACCTATATTCCGCACCTATATATTTTATAATACGCAGCAGTTCCCATTCTCCGGCGAGAGCGGGAACTGCTGCGCATCCGTTTAAGCATGTCACGGTATGGATACAGCGCCGCATGCCGTACATGCTCACGGCGCGTTTTTCGCCAGAAAGCTCCACATCTTGTAAACATCAACAAAAATTGATGCAATTTTTTGGGCAGAATTACACATATGTATGTTTTTTCTATTTTGACTTATAGACTTTTCTTAATTTTAGCTATATAATGTTATGGTAACTAATATGACTTGAATGAGTAAACAATGGAGGAATTATGCGGAACATATTCAGGGTATTTGCATACGATATGAAGACGCTGAGCCGCCACTTTTTTGCCATGGCGGTCGCCGTTGCCATAACCATTCTCCCCAGCCTGTATGCGTGGCTCAACATATACTCCAACTGGGACCCATACGGCAATACGGGCAATGTGTCTATTGCGCTGGCATCCATGGATAAGGGATATGTCACGAAAGACGGTAAGCTTGAAAACAAAGGTCAGGATGTGCTGGACGATCTGCGTGATGCAACGTCCATCAACTGGGTCATACTTGACAATGAGGAGGAAGCCGTCAACGGCGTGTACTCCGGCAAGTATTACGCCGCCGTCGTTATAGACGAAGATTTCTCCTACAACATGTTCAACATGCTGACCGAATGGACCGGTAAGCCGAGCATTACATACTATGAAAACGCGAAGAAGAACGCTGTTGCGACCAAGATCACCGATACCGCCGCGAGCAGCGTCAAAAGCTCCATAAACGAGAACTATCTCGAGGTCGTCGTCAGCTCCGTGATGGAGCAGGCCAACCTCATTGCCGACGATATTAAGGAGGACGATCCCTCCGGCGCGGTGCACAGCATCCTCAAGCAGGCTATCCATACGCTTGACGCCGCCAACGGCATGATGGACAAGGTCAGCGGCGATACGCTCAGCAGCGTCCAGCACAACATCCAGAATATCGACGAGCTGCTGCTTAAGATCAACGAGAAGATCCCCGACCCGACTCAGATGAGGCAGACCGTGGCTCAGATCGGCATGACGCTCGACAAGACCACGGAGGATATCGATTACGCGCTCACCAGGCTTTCTCTTGCGATAAACGATGAAAAAGCGCTTGAGCTTGCGAAAAAGCCCATTCTGACCGCCGCCGAGGATATGCACCGCAACGGCCAGATGATAGAGACCACGATAAAGCAGTGGGAGGCAGACAACGTCGGCATGACGCAGGAAACAAAGGACTATCTCCAGTCCCTTGCCGACAGCTGCTACGAGACCGAGGGCTGGCTGAGATCCATCGCCGATTCCCCGGTCATAGATAATTCGATCATCGCGCGCACGGATTCCCTGCGCGCCGTCATAGAGCTCAACGCCTCGCTCATGCCCTGCATTGAGGATGTGAACATTGAGATTGAGGCCACATTCGATAATGTTGCCAACACGCTCGAGAGCACAAAGGTGATGCTGTCCGACGCGACAATGCTCCGCGGTGCGCTTGAAAATGTCAAGGATGCGGGTCAGAACGTTATCGACACTCTCCGTCCCACGGCAAAGCGTGTCACAAGCTCCCTGACAGACGCGCTGCGCCGCCTTGACACGCTCGACGGCGAGGAATATCTCCAGACCCTTGTTGAGATACTCGGCGGCAATCCTGTGCTGTACGGCGAGTATTTTGCTCAGGTCGTGCAGACCAGCGTCACTCCCGTTTACCCGATAGAAAATTACGGCTCCGCCATGGCTCCGTTCTACACCATTCTTGCGATATGGGTCGGCGGCGTCATTCTCGGCGCCATACTCAAGGCTCACGCGCGCACGGACGGTCTTGTCGATCCCAAGCCGCACGAGCTGTACTTCGGGCGCTATATCCTGTTTTTCGTTCTCAGTCAGCTCCAGACCGCGCTCATCATTTCCGGCGACCTGTTCATACTGAAGATACAGTGCCTGCACCCCGGGCTTTTGTATCTGGTCGGCTTTGTGACGAGCTTCACGTTCAGCCTGCTGATCTACTCTCTGGCCGTCTCCTTCGGCGACGTCGGCAAGGCCATCGTCGTTGTCGTGATGGTGCTGCAGATCGCCGGTTCCTCCGGTACATTCCCGATAGAGCTGCTGCCTGAGATATTCCAGAAGATTTACCGTTTCTTCCCGTTCCCCTACGCCATCGACGCGATGCGCGAATGTATCTGCGGCCTGTACGGCAACACCATTGTTATCAAGCTCGGCCAGCTTCTTATATTTGCAGTCGTCGCGCTGGGTATAGGCCTGTTCGCCCGCAAGCCTTTCATGGGTATAAACGAGTTCATGGAAGAGCGGCTCGAAGCGACCGAAATGTTCTAAGGAGGTGCACCAGTTATGCCGGATATTGATTATCATCAGATGTACAGCCGTCTGGTAGATGAGGTCACCTCTATATACCAGGCAAATCAGAAGCGCATACACAAGGGCCTCTGGGGCATGATCATCGTGCTCGTGCTCTATCTCACCCTGCTTTTTGTAACGCAGGGCTCCAAGGTCATAATCCTGCTGCTGTGGATAATGACCATGTTCGCACTGGCCGCATACCTTATCACGATAGAATATCTGAATGACGAGCTCAAGAAAAAGCTCGAGCATATCACCCAGATCGAGCAGAACTTCGGCCCAGAGGAAGCCGATGTATTGGCCGTGGAAAATCTTGCGAAGCTGCGCAGCTTCATCGAATCTCCCCCGTCTCTCGTCGATGTCATCGCCAACAAGCTCGAAATGGAGATCAAGGCCGACTCTGACGCCGCTCCATACGCCGAGCCTGACGGCGCCGCGGCGGAAGCGCAGATCGAAGAGGAGCTTGAGGCAGAGCTTATTGAAGAAGATCTCGCGTCCGGCTATTCCGATACGCAGGAGCCTGAGCAGAGCGGATATGACACTATTGCTGCGGACGGTGCCAGGCCGGACACTGCGGCGGCCGGTGACGCAGTGCCTGCTGTCAGCGATCCGGCGGATACGCCGTCCTCCACGCCCGAAGCCGCTTCGGACGGCAGTGATGATCCGTCAGGACTCCCTGATGTCTCCGTGGACAGCGAAGAGGACAGCAGCAAGCAGGACAGCTCGGAGGTGTGCGTACTATGAAAAATATTTTTGGTATCTTCCGTGCTGATATACGCAGACTGACGGCAAGCGTCGTTTCAGTCGTTGTCATCATAGGTCTTTGCCTCGTGCCGTGTCTCTACGCATGGTTCAACATAATGTCCAACGCCGACCCCTACGGCCCCGCCTCCACCTCCAACATCAAGGTTGCAGTCGCCAACGAGGACAAGGGCAGTGAACTTCTCGGGCTGCATTTCAATATCGGCGATATGGTGATCGAAGGCATCTCCGCCAATAATCAGATGGGCTGGTGCTTTGTCGACGACCGCGATGCGGCGATGGACGGCCTGTACGCCGGTGATTATTACGCCGCGCTCATAGTTCCGAGTGATTTTACGAAGGATTTTCTGAGCATCCTCGACGGCGAGCTGAGGCATCCTCAGGTCGAATACTACGAAAACGAAAAGAAAAACGCCATCGCGCCCAAAATCACCAACAAGGCCAAGACCGCAGTGCAGGATCAGATAAACAGCACTATCGTTGAAAAGGTCGCGGACGTTATAAATACCATCAGCTCGGTGTTCAAGGCAATGGGGCTTGACGCAGACGATGTAGCCGACGGGCTCACCCGCTCCACGGACAATGCATGCCAGCAGCTTGAGGATCTGACCACCATGCTCACATCGCTGAAAACGCTGGTGGATGAGACGCAGAATCTGCTGGATGTGACGTCTCTGGTAATAGACGACGCGGGTCAGGTCATGGTCGATGCGAGCACGATCCCCCACGGGATAGGCAACACAGCCGACGCCTTCTACGACTCCACGTCGACTATGAACAACAACATTCTCGACATGCTCGACCGTATCGACAAAAATTACGCTGAGCTTGCAAACTCCATACTCGGCTGGGCCGGGGACCCGAGCTCAACGGAGAGCATCAGTCAGTATCTGAGCGCAGTGCGCACGGATCTCGATTCCATCATCTATCTTGCCGACGGCAGCGGCTTTTATTCCGACATTCAGAGCGAGCTTTCCGGGATATATACTCAGCTCAACACTCTCGAAGCTCTGACTCCGACAGTGGGAACAAGCTCCGCCGACCGCGACAGCTTCAATTCCGCCTCCGCGCAGCTTGGCAGCAGCCTCGCATCGCTCAGCGGCAGGCTCAGCAACGTCTCAGCCGGTCTGAGCTCCGCCATTGACCAGATCAGCGCCGTATATGCCGGCCTCAGCACCGGTTCTCCCGACGCTTACACCATAAACGCACAGCTCGCCAGCGCCGCGTCGTCGCTCAACGATCTCGGCATGCCGAACTGCTTTGCATACGATCTCGGCCTTATCGCGGACATGCAGAGCATGCTCCCGGATATTGACTCCGCGCAGGCGGATCTGCTCAACTATGCACAGGCGATATACGACGATCTCTCTACTGAGAGCTCCGCCTTTGCAAGCGCCGCATCCTATGCGGCCGACGCGCAGCAGAACGCAGCCTATGCCGGTGCATATGCCGCCGGCTTCAGCAGCGGCAGCGAGTATTATCAGCAGACGCTGCGGATGATCGACAGCATCACAGACTCCCTCAATGAGCTCGATAAAATCGCGCCCACGGTCATGAAGCCGCAGATAAAGCTTGCCATTTCGGCCAACAAGGCTCTGCGCGATGCGTTTGTCAAGGCCGGTCAGGCCAAGATAGATCAGTCGCTCCTCGACCAGATAAGCGACATACGGGAGACTCTCCGCGAGGCGGCGCTGACGCTGAACACCAACATCAACGACCGCCTGTACCAGTCCTCGCAGAGAATTCAGGACGCGATGGACAGCATTCAGGGGACGCTGCTTGACGGCGCAGAGAGCGTGACAAGCCTCAGCGGAACGCTTCAGAAATTCTCCTCGGCCATGGGCGATGCGCATATGACGCTCGACGACGCGATCTCGCTCTCCAACAGCGTGCACAAATATCTTCTCAGCATATCCGACGACGTGCAGAGGATGGTCAACAGCGAGGCTTTCCGCCAGCTGATGGACATTCTTGAGAATAATCCCGACGGTCTTGCCGACTACCTCGTCTCCCCCGTCGACATGCGCACGGTCATCGTCTACGAGATCGCAGACTACGGCTCTGCAATGTCGCCGTATTACATCATGCTGGCGTTGTTTGTCGGCTCTCTGCTGACCGCAGCCATGATAAAGCCGGGCATTGCGCACGAAGAGTACCGGCTTGCGCCTCCCATACAGCGCTATTTCGGCCGTCTCATCCTGTTCCTGTGCATTGGACTCTTCCAGTCGCTTGTTACCTCGCTCGGCTGTCTGTTCTATGTAAAGATACAGTGTGTTGACCATTTCCGCTTTATTCTGGCCTGCATAATAATCTCCTTCAACTTCGTGATGATGAACTACTCCCTGCTCTACGCGCTGGACAACATCGGTCTGGCCATCTCCGTTATCATCATGGTCATTCAGGTCGCAGGCTCCGGCGGCTCCTACCCGATACACGTCGTGCCGCAGATCTTTCAGGATCTCTATCCCTACATGCCCTTCCACTACGGCATGGATCTCATACGCGAGACCATCGGCGGCTTCTATCAGGGCACCTATCAGCGCTGCGCGCTGATCCTGCTCGGCATGTGCCTGCTGTTCTTTGTGGTCGGCATAGTCCTCTACTATCCCGCGCACAGGCTCAATGAGGCGATCGCCAGAAGCAAGGCCGAGTCCGGCGTCATGTAAAGAACCCTATACGATGAAAATACCGGCTTCCGAATCGGAAAGCCGGTATTTTTTATATTCTGCATATCATTCCGCGCGGCGGCCAAGCTGATAGAACGCGACTGCGCTTGCCGCGGCAACATTGAGCGAGTCCACGCCGTGCCACATCGGTATGCGAACGGTATAGTCGCAGTCAGCGATAGTGCTGTCTGCCAATCCGTCCCCCTCCGTACCCAGCACGACCGCAAGCTTCTCTATCCCCTCAAGCCGCGGGTCGGCAATGCTTATCGAATCGTCGCTGAGCGCCATCGCCGCCGTTTTGAAGCCGAACCTGCGCAGCATTCCGGTCCATAGCTCGTCCTCGGGCAGATAGGTCCACGGCACCTGAAACACCGTCCCCATGCTCACACGCACCGCCCGTCTGTAAAGCGGGTCGCTGCCCGCGCTCGTGAGCAGCACCGCATCCATCCCTAGAGCTGCCGCCGAGCGGAAGATTGCGCCGATATTCGTCGGGTTCATCACGTTTTCCAGCACCGCGACACGCGAGGCGTTCCGGCATATCTCTTCCGCCGTGCGCAGCTTCGGACGGCGCATCGCGCACAGCATCCCGCGCGTCAGGTGAAAGCCGGTCAGCTCCGTCAGCACCTCGATCGGCGCGGCATAGACCGGCACGCCGCCGCAGCGGCTGATAAGCTCACGCCCCTTGCCCTCTACGTGCTTTGTCTCCATCAAAAACGAGACCGGGACGCATCCGGCGTCCAGCGCACGTTCTATCACGACCGGGCTTTCGGCAATAAACATGGCGTTCTGCGGATCGGCGCGGTTAACGAGCTGGTTTTCGGTCAATCTGGCGTATACATCTAGCTCAGGCGCGGAGAAGTCCTTGATCTCTATCACATTCGGCATGGCTGAGGCTCCTTTTTTGTCTGCATATCGCACAGATTATAGCACGCAGCGTACAAAAAATCAAAGCCCCGCCGCACGGGGCTTTGATTTTTATCCGATCAGCTCTTCAGCGGCGCAGCGGCACCTCTCCATATTCACACGGCCGTCAGGCAGGAACTCCACGTCCTCATCCTCCAGCAGCGCGCGGCGAAACTCCGCGTGCCCGCCGTCCGCTATGGTGCCGTCGTTCTTTACGACGCGCTGCCACGGCAGCCCGCCCGGGCAGTGCCGCATTGCCCAGCCTACCTGCCGCGCCGCACCCGGACGGCCGAGCAGGCGTGCGATCTGCCCATATGACACGACCTTGCCGCGCGGTATCTGCGCTACGATCCTGTATACTTCATCGAAAAAACCGCCTGTGCTCTGTCCGCGCTCTTCCATGTCGCTCCTCCGTGCCGAAGTCATTTTTCTGTATTATACCCGACGGCGCACGGAGTTTGCAAGAGCCTGCCCGCACAGCGTCACTGACTGCCTTCTGAACCATATATGAACTCGTGCAGGCGCTCGCTCTCCGCCCGGTAATCGCAGCCGGTGACGCTCTCATCCGTGCCGTCATAGGTCCATATATTGTTCCGGTCCGGGATCGTCATCTGCTCGGCCTGCGCGCCGGCGAATTTGGGAGCCGCGAGCAGAAGCGAGGCGAGCTGGCGTCCCGTTAGATCGGTATCTATGAGCGGCAGCATCGTCTCTGCAAGCTCGCTTATCCTGCTCAGGCTGAGCTTCTTTGTCCGTGTCAGTATCGCCTGCACGGTGTTCCTCTGGCGCTGTACCCGCTGCCAGTTATCGTCTATGCGCCGCAGCCGGCAGTAGCGAAGCGCCCCGTCCCCGTCCAGATGATTCATCCCCTCCGAAAACCATATTTCAGTATATGTGTCCTCCGTCAGGGCGTCCGCCTCCGCTTTAGTCAGTTCTATATCGACCCCGCCGACCGCGTCTATAACGTCCTTGAAGCTGTCAAAATCAAAATGCACGTAGCCCGCTATATCAACGCGGAAGCAGTCTCTGACAGCGTTCATGGTAAGCTCCGCCCCGCCGTAGGAATACGCATTTGTGAGCATCACGTCGCCGTGTCCCGGCCATTGGACCGCCGTGCTGCGCTCAAAGCTGACGAGCTTTACGGTGCCGCGGCTCTTGTCAAGCGAGCAGAGCATCGTCACATCTCCGCGCCCCTGATCGTCGGAGCCGTCCAGCCGCTCATCCGTACCTATCAGCAGGATATTCATTATCCCGCTGCGCTCCTCCTCGTTCAGCCGCGGCTGACTCGGGCCGAGAAGCTTATTCACCGCCGATTCGTGTTTGTCCGCCGCGCTCTCGGTACTGCCTCCGGTCCCGGCAGCCGAACCATTCCGCCCCGTGATATGGGCGCTTACCGACGGCTCCGGCGTCTCCGCCGCCTTCACCTCCGTACCTGTGCTCACGGCTGCGCCCGCCGTACACAGCAGCGCCGTACCAAGCGCCGCGGCGGCAACGATTTTTCTTATATGAACCGTATTTATAATTTTCCCTCCCGGCAAGGCTCCATGAACAGAGCCGTCTTTTTCCCTGAAGTATATCCTTTTATCAGGGAAATAATACCCGGACGGGAAAATTTACCTTGGCGGCATGCCGCGCCCCTTGCTTTTCCGCCGCGCAGGCTGTATACTTATAAACAGCAATTATCCTTATTTCACAGGCCACATATCTGCAAAGGAGCAACACACAATGAAGAAAAGAAAACACAGCTGTTTCCATAAGCTTCGCCGCCGCTATCACCACTCCTTTTTTATGCTCGGCGCACTCGTCGGCGGGGTGATCGGCTTCAATCTCAGGAATCTCGTCGACGCCGTCATTGAAAGGGCAGAAGAGCTCAAGGAAAAAAGGGCGGCAAAGAAAGCAGAAAAATAAATCCGGCGGATCTGATAGATCCGCCGGGACAGAAAAATGCGGAACGCTTGACAGCGTCCCGCATTTTTTATAAATGTTCTATTATTTTCTGTTTTTCTGATACAGCACCCACAGCCCCTTGAGCAGCAGATCGTTGTCACAGATGATCTCGTGACTGCAATAGGGTGTGACGAACTGCGCGATACCGCCGGTCGCAATGAGCCTGCACTTTGTGCCGAGCTCGGCCTCCATGCGGTCGATCATCCCGTCAAGCATCGCCGCTGTGCCGAAAACCGCGCCGGAACGCATGGAATCGACCGTGTTTGTGGCGATGCACTTTTTCGGCGCTGTGATAGATATATCCGGCAGCAGGCTTGCGCCGGATGAAAGCGCCGCATACGAGAGCTTCACGCCCGGAATTATGGCGCCGCCGAGATAACTGCCCTTGCCGTCGATAACTACCATTGTTGTCGCTGTGCCCATGTCCATAACGATGCACGGCGTGCCGTAGCAGCACATCGCCGCCACGCTGCCGACCACGATGTCGCCCGCAAGCGTTCCCGGATCATCAATGCGGACATTCAGCCCGGTTTTCATGCCGGGGCCGACCATCATGCAGCTGCAGCCCGTTACAAACTTTATCGCGCGCTGAAGCCGTCCGTTTACGGGCGGCACGACGGAGGACATGATCGCGCCCTCAAAGCCATTGCTGTCGATCTTATATATCTCCAGAATGTCCTTGAGCTTAATCGCATATTCCTCAGCCGTCTGGTTGATATTCGTGCTTATACGCACGATATTAAGGATCTCGCCGTCCTCAATGCAGCCGAGCACAATGTTCGTATTGCCGACGTCAACAGCAAGTATCATTTTTCTTTCCTGCCTTTAGCATATTTTATTATTGCAGTGATACCGGAGGACAGAACAAGGTTGACCGCCAGCTCCACCAGAAAGTTCACGCCGGTGAGTCCGAAGATCACGTAGTAGAAAAGGCCCTGCCCGCTTGCCCAGCTCTCCAGTGCGGATGTGAAGAAGATAAGCATACCGATAATGAAAAGGCCGGTGTTGACCACCGGGCACACAATACCGGCAGCTATCACACCTATGCGGCTGTTCTTCTTAGCGATAAGGTCATAGACGAGCCCGGCAAGGAATCCGGCGCCCGCACCCTTGAGTACGCATATCAGGATACATGCGACGGGGTTGACTCCCATAAGGTATATCACCGTTCCGCCGTCCCAGCCTGCTATGCCGCTGAGGAGTGTGACAAGTCCGAAGACTCCGCCGAGTATCGCGCCTGCCGACGGGCCGTACATCGCCGCGCCGATAATAATCGGTGCAAGCGCCAGCGTTATCGGAAACGGGCCGAAACGGACGAAGTTGCCAAGGATAGTAAGCACGGCGATGATTGCCGCGAGCAGGCTCAGCCCGGTCATGCGCCGGACGGACCCGCGTGATGCTGCTTTGCTCATATTAAATTACCTCCTGCTGTCGCTTTCATCATGTGAAATGCGGCGCAAGGCTATATTAATATGGCTCTGCGTATATGTCAATACATTTTTTATAAAACGGTCCCTCTTCCTGTATCGGAAGAGGGACAAAAAATTAGATTGCGCTATCAGTTTGCTATATTGTGATGCATGCCGGGGCTTGAGAGATCAAGCGCCTTGAAGCTGTATCCGTTTTCCATGCCCCATTGCAGCACCTGCTCCACCGCGGCGACGCTGAAGCCCTTTATATCGTGCTGGAGCACTACGGCGCAGGTCTTTCCGCCGCAGCCGTTTATAATGTTGTCTGCGACCTTCTGCGTGCTGGTCGTCTCTCCGGCGTCTCCGCTGTAGACGTTCCAGTCAAAGTATCTGTAGCTCATATCCGTCAGCTCCTGCGAAAGGCGCGTCATTATACCGCGGTTTATGCGGCTGACGGTGTTGGAGCTGCCGCCGGGAAAACGGCAGAGCTGTGTATAGCTGCCCGTGAGCCGGTATATCATGTCCTCCGTCGCATTGAAATCGTCAAAAAATGCGTCGTCGCTGGCATAGATCAGGCCGTACTCATGGGTATAGCTGTGCACGCCGATGCTGTGCCCCTCGTTATATGCGCGGGTTATCTGATCGCGGTACTTTTCGCGGTTGCCGGTCACGAAGAACGTCGCCTTTGCGCCGTATCTCGCCAGTACGTCCAGCAATTCGCCGGTATACGGCCCCGGCCCGTCGTCAAAGGTGAGATATATCGTCTTATCCGCCGGCATGACGGCCTCCGGGCAATCCTGCCCGCTTACGGTGACAGTGCGCTCGGCGCTTACAGACTCGCCCAGCGCATTCGTTATGCTGTAGCTGAGCGTATATACGCCGGGCTTATCCGGCCTCAGCGTATCGCTCACGGTCACATAGCCGGTGAGATCGTTGCCTCTGTCGTCGTGCGCGGCATAGCCGGGATCGCTGAAGCGCGGACGCGCGCTGATGGTAACACTGCTGTCCCCGAAGAGCTCTATCTGCGGCTCGGCCACAATGTAATTTATGTCGCGCTCGGCCTGCGCGGTATTGCCCGCCGCATCCGTAACGGAATAGATCATCCTGCTGCCGCTGCGCGAGACCTCTACAGCGCCGGTCAGATCGCCGTCGTGCGCGTCTGTCGCGGTGTAGCCCTCTTCCACGTAACCGTCAAACCAGTTCGGCTGATAGTCCGGGTCTGATATGAGCGTTATCTCCGGCGGCGTTGTGTCCACGACGTTCACTACCCGCTCCGCCGTATAGTCTCTGGATTTGTAATGCGCCTTATATACAAGCCTGTAGCTGCCTATACGGCTTGTGTCCACATCTCCCTGACACGCGACCTTGAGCGGCATCTTGCTGCTGAAAGCGCCTACTGCCGCCGCACTCGCCCCAGGGTCCGTAAACTTCTGGCCGTACTCTACGTCCATCTCCGCGCCCCCGGTCACATAAAAGCGGACATGGCGGTTATCCATCATAAAAAACAGCCCCGCGGCAAGAATGAAAACAAACACCGCAACCGCGATGACCGCGGCGTCTGCCGTCGGGTTGTTTTTGAGTCTTTTTAGAAGCGTTCTCATCTATCTCTGCGCCTCCTGCGTTATAATTGTATAGACGCTGTTAGTATCGGTTTTGTTTCCGCAAATATGCGCAAAAAAATTCACACCGCATGTTGACTTTGTCCCGATTTGCATGTATACTGTAATTGGTATATATACCACTCAGCCGGTAAACAAACGTGACATCTACCGGCCGAAGTCAGGTAAAACAGAAAATTTTGAACCAGGAGGAATGACATGAACAAAACATTCAGACTGATCCTTACACTCGCCGTCATGCTGGCTGTAGTGCTGCCGCTTGGCGTGTACGCCAGTGCGGACGATCTGCCGCATGAGAAGGTGGGCTACGGCTTCGGTATGCCGGATGCAGCCGCTGTGCCCGCGCACGATCTGACCGACGACGGCCTCACGATCGGCGGCGTGACTTTTAAGACGCGCATTGAGAACGGAAAGGTGTATATCCGCGTCGTAGACCTTCTGGCCGTGAAGCTCTTGCAGGAAAACACCGATGTGGCAGAAGAGCTTGGGCTGGATTATGACGGACTGTACATTGAGCGCGGCCTCATCTTTGTCAAAGAGGACGGCAAAACAGAGGATGAGATCTCCGGTATTCAGGAAAAGCTCGCGGAGCTGAAGGCGCAGAGCGCAGCCATCAGTGTGAGCGTCGGGGATGAATTCACTCTTGCGAGCGGCGGGGCAGACCGACTGGTCGTTGAGGTTGCCGGCTTTGTCTACGCTCCGAAACCGACGCAAGAGCTTCCTCCCCCCGAACCGACGGAACCTCCCCTTCCCGAACCGACGCAAGTTCCTTTCCCTCCCGAGGAGTCGGAGCCCCCGATTTGTTATGCGGTTCCGGATGCTGCATCCGCGAAGTAGCGCGTATCCTCGCCGAAAGCCGGGACAGAGCAAATTCAATACCGCATACCGCAAAAAGAGTGCCCGCCGCGGCACTCTTTTTTTGAATTTTTCATATCGTATTACAGCTTTGCGGTAAGCCTGTCCACCAGCGGCTTTATCTTCGCGCTTATCCAGTGGAGTATAACTGCGGCAACAAATATCTCGCAGATCGTGACGGCCGCCTCGAGCGCGGCGCTACCGGTCTTCCCGATGATGGACAGGCAGCCCTCGACGAATATCATGTGCACAAGATACACATCGTATGACAGGACATCCGTTTTGTCGAAAAGCTTCCGCATCCACTGCGGCCACCTTACGGATCTTGTGAGGATAATAAAGCTGAGGAACACCGCAAGTCCCAGCAGGACCACGCCGTACTCAAAAAGAAACACGAAAAGATAATATACAAAAGTAGATACGGCGCCGCCGATGCTGTCATAATAATAGAACTTATACCAGTATGTAAGCGCGGTCAGCCCAGCGCCAAGCACGCAGGAGATGATCCAGAGCCTTTTGAGCTTTGCCTCGTCCCCGATGTCCGCAACAAAGTAGCCTATGACATAGAGACTGAGCCAATACGGCATGAAGTACGACTCATAGGATTTCAGCAGAATCTCCATCGCCGCAATGAGCAGTATAACGCCGGGCAGGGTGAAATTCTTCTCCTTGAAATACTTCTTCAGGTCGTAGAGCGCCGGGGTCATCATATAGCACAGCAGGCAATGGCAGATATACCACAGGTGATGCACGCCCTGCCATCCGCTGCGGCCTATGAGCATCCTGTATATGTTGCTGCCGCTGAGATTCCACGGCGCGACGAAGTAGTACACCGGGATAATGAGCAGGAAAACACACAGATAGTAGTCCAGAAGTATCTTCACAAAGTTTTTCAGCACAAAGCTCACGCGCGAGCCCGGCTCCGTGAATTCCTTATGCGCATAGAGATAGCCGCTCATCAGGAGGAAGAGCTGCACGCTGGTGGAGAGCAGGTTCGCTGTGATCTCGTGCCCCGCCTGCTGGAACATGTGGCAGGTCGTGAGCGAGAGCATTGCAAGAAACCGCATCAGACTGAGTGAATAGTTCTTCTCCCTCTTCGGCGTGATTATTCCTATGACTGCTGACTGCTGTGCCATTCTGTTTTCCCATCCGTTTCCCGATAAATTTCGATATTTCCTGATATTATAACAGTATGCGGCGAAAAAAGCTATAGTCAATCGACAAAAGCCGTATCTGCGGCGGGTATTGTGCCTGTTAAATCGGCAACAATCATTGATATATAAGGTTAAGCCTGTTATACTGATGTGTTGTTGGAAAACAACGAAATTTATCTCTGCGGCAGCCAGCCGCGGGAAAGGATGTATTATGAAAAACACAGAAAAAACAATGGACAAGATCGTGGCGCTGTGCAAGAACCGCGGCTTCATCTTCGCCGGCAGCGAGATCTACGGCGGCCTTGCAAACACCTGGGACTACGGCCCGCTCGGCGTTGAGCTGAAAAACAACGTCAAGCGCGCATGGTGGAAGAAATTCGTGCAGGAAAACCGCTACAATGTCGGCCTTGACGCTGCGATCCTCATGAATCCGCAGACCTGGGTCGCTTCCGGACATCTGAGCGGCTTCTCAGATCCCCTCATGGACTGCCGCGAGTGCCACGAGCGCTTCCGCGCAGACAAGCTTATTGAGGATTGGGCAAACACGGAGAGCTTTGAGCTTCCCAAGCCCATCGACGCCTTCTCCCAGAGCGAGATGAAGGACTTTGTTGAGGAACACAACATCCCCTGCCCCACCTGCGGCAAGCATAATTTCACCGATATACGCCAGTTCAACCTCATGTTCAAAACCTTCCAGGGCGTGACCGAGGACGCGAAAAGCACCGTTTATCTCCGTCCCGAGACTGCGCAGGGCATTTTCACAAACTTTGTCAACGTCCAGCGCACCACGCGCCGCAAGCTGCCTTTCGGCATCGGTCAGATCGGCAAGTCCTTCCGCAACGAGATCACGCCGGGCAACTTCATCTTCCGCGTGCGTGAGTTCGAGCAGATGGAGCTTGAGTTCTTCTGCGAGCCCGGCACTGACCTTGAATGGTTCGACTACTGGCGCACGTTCTGCCACAACTTCCTGCTGTCCATCGGCCTGAAGGATGAGAACCTCCGCCTGCGCGACCATGACCCCGAGGAGCTTTGCTTCTACTCCAAGGCCACGACCGACTTTGAATTTCTGTTTCCGTTCGGCTGGGGCGAGCTGTGGGGCGTTGCCGACCGCACGGACTATGACCTCACCCAGCACCAGACTGTCTCCGGTCAGGATCTGACCTACTACGATCAGGACAAGAACGAGCACTACATCCCCTATGTCATCGAGCCGTCCCTCGGCGTCGAGCGCACCGTACTGAGCGTGCTGTGCGACGCTTACGACGAAGAGATCGTCGGACAGGACAAGAAGGGCAACAACGACGTGCGCACCGTGCTGCATCTGCATCCGGCTCTTGCGCCCTACAAGTGCGCGATCCTGCCGTTGAGCAAGAAAGAGATACTCACCGGTCCCGCGCTTGAGCTCTATCAGGAGCTGAGCAAGGACTTCATGTGCGACTACGACGAGACCGGCTCGATCGGCAAGCGCTACCGCCGCGAGGATGAGATCGGCACCCCGTTCTGCATCACCTTTGACTTCAATACAGTCGGCACCGAGACCGATGAGGCCGACCACTGCGTCACTGTCCGCGAGCGCGACAGCATGACTCAGGTCCGCATCCCCATCTCCGAGGTCAAAGACTATATCTCCGAGCGCATCAAGTTTTGATTATAGAATAGAAACAGAGGCTGATATATAAAATGAAAGACGGATTCATAAAAGCTGCGGCGGCCTCGCCCGTTATCAAGGTAGCCGACGCGGAGTATAATGCGCAGAAGGTCATAGAGTGCATGAAGGCAGCACAGGAGAAGGGCGTCAAGATCCTTGTGTTCCCCGAGCTCACGCTCACCGGCGCTTCCTGCTATGATCTCATTGGTCACAAGGTAATGCTCGAGGGCGCAGCAAGGGCGCTTGAAAAAGTCGTATCCGCATCTGAGGGCGTTGACATGCTGATGTTCGTCGGCCTGCCTTATGCCTACGGCAGCAGACTTCTCAGCTGTGCCGCTGTGATATATTCCGGTGAGCTTCTCGGCCTTGTTCCCAGAGAGAGCGTCAGCGGCAGCCGCTTCACCGGCTACACCGGCGAAGGCGAGACCGTGCGCGTAGGCAGCCTTGAGACAGATCTCTGCCCCAACACGCTGTTCACACATGAGAGTCTGCCCGGCCTGTCTGTGGCCGTTGAGCTGGGCGACGATATAAATTCCATCGGCTCCCCCGCCGAGTACTATGCCATAGAGGGCGCGACCATAGTCGCGCAGATGGCCTCATTCCCGGCGACCGTCTCCTCCACGGCGGACGCGCTTCTCGGCATACGCTATCAGTCAAAGCATCTCGCCTGCGGCCTTGTACTTGCCGCCCCCGGCAAGGGTGAGAGCAGCACCGACAATGTATACTCCGGGCTGTGCCTTGTCGCGGAGAACGGCGAAGTTCTAGCGCAGGACGAAAAGTCCGGCAGTATGGCAGTCTCCGAGATTGACGTCGACTATCTTATGAATCTGCGACGCAAGGCCGGCGGCTTCGACGAGCCGGACGATGATATGTGCGAGGCATTCTGGGGCGGCAAGCTCGAGAAAACCGAGCTCACGCGCGCATACTCGATGCATCCTCATCTGCCATGCCGTCCGGAGGACGTGCCGGAATACTGCGAGCGCGTACTGGACATTCAGGTGTCCGGCCTTGTAAAGCGCATGGAATACGCGCATCTTGACCACTGCGTCGTCGGCATCTCCGGCGGCGTTGACTCCACGCTTGCCGTCATGGTCAGCGCGATGGCCGTCAAGCGCATGGGGCTGCCCTCCACTAACGTTGTGGCATGCACGATGCCCTGCTTCGGCACCTCCTCGCGCACAAAGTCCAACGCCGTCATCGTGGCCGAGCAGGTCGGCGCAGAGGTCCGCGTGATCGACATCGGCAAGTCCGTGTACCAGCACTTTGACGATATAGGGCACGCGCACGACGACTATTCCATAGCGTTCGAGAACGCACAGGCGCGTGAGCGCACTCAGGTCCTGCTTGACATTGCAAACAAGGTCAACGGCCTTGACGTCGGCACCGAGGATCTCAGCGAGTTCGTGGACGGCTGGTGCACCTTCAACGGAGACCATACAAGCAACTATGACGTGAACCTCGGCCTGACAAAGACTCAGGTGCGCGCAAACGTCCGCTATATCGCGCAGACCAACAGCAACAAGGTGCTCACGGATGCGCTGTGGGATGTGCTCGACTGCCCGGTAACACCGGAGCTGCTGCCCATCCATGACGACCAAATCGAGCAGAAGAGCGAGGACTCCGTCGGCTCCTACTCTCTGCAGGACTTCTTCACCCACAAGATCATGATCTGCGGCTTCACCCCGTCCAAGACCTTCCGCCTTGCAAAGCAGGCCTACGGCGAACAGTTCACCGACGCCGAGCTCATCCGTTGGCTCAAGAGCTATTGCCGCCGTTATTTCAGCCAGCAGTTCAAGCGCTCATGCCTGATGGACGGCCCCGCGGTCGAAGCCTTTACGGTCTCTCCGCGCGTCGGCTTCCTCATCCCGTCAGACGCCGAGGCCGCTCTCTTCCTTGCGGACGTTGAGCGTCTCGAAAAGGAGATCATGGGCTGATAAAGCGTTATATCCTGTACCTGAAGCGCGGAGCAGCATCTGCTGCTCCGCGCTTTGCTTGCTTTTTGAGCCGTTTCGTTATATAGTATGTTGTATAAAACCCGCAGAAACTGACCGCGAAGGAGCGTGGAAAATGAAATATCTTATGTCGGGCAATGAGGCCATTGCCCGGGGCGCATATGAAGCGGGCGTGAACATCTGTTCCGCTTACCCGGGCACGCCGAGCACGGAGATCTTTGAAAACCTGCCTAAATACAGGGATTCCGTCTACTGCGAGTGGGCACCCAACGAAAAGGTTGCGGTCGAAGTCGCTTACGGCGCCAGTATCGCCGGTGCGAGGACTCTGTGCGCGATGAAGCATGTAGGGCTCAACGTTGCGGCAGACCCTATGTTCACTGCGGCCTATCTCGGTGTGAACGGCGGCTTTGTCATCGTCACGGCGGACGACCCCAGCATGCACTCATCCCAGAACGAGCAGGACAACCGCTGGTATGCAAAGCATGCAAAGCTGCCCCTCATAGAGCCGTCCGACTCTCAGGAGTGCAAGGACTTCATGGCCATTGCCTATGACATATCCGAGGAATTCGACATGCCCGTGCTTTTCCGCACTACCACACGCGTGTCGCATTCCAAAAGCCTTGTTGAAACAGGCGAGCGCCGCGGGCACGAGATCGCGCCGTATAAGCGCAACGCGCAGAAATTTGTTTGCACGCCTGCCGGCGCATACCGCAACCGCGCAAAGCTCGAAGCAAATATGAAGCGGCTTGAGGACTATTCCAACCGCTGTCCGATAAATACAATGGAGCTGCGCGGCGGCAGGATCGGCGTCATAAGCGCTTCCATTGCCTATCTCCACGCGAAGGAGGTCTTCCCTGAGGATACCTCATTTCTCAAGCTCGGCCTTACATATCCGCTGCCGCTCGAACTCATCCGCAGCTTTGCGGCAAACGTTGAAACGCTCTATGTGATTGAAGAGCTTGACGGCTTCATGGAAGAGCAGATCAAAGCTGCCGGGATCGACTGCATCGGCAAGGCCGTCGTAAGCCCGATGTATGAGCTTGATCCCGAAATACTGCGCGAGGAGATATTCGGCTCAAAGCCTGAAACAAAGTCCCCCGGCGTCACTCCGGTGTCCCGTCCTCCCGCTCTCTGTCCCGGCTGTCCGCACAGAGGCTTCTTCTACTGCGTCTCGAAGATAAAGGACGCCGTCATAACCGGCGACATCGGCTGCTATACCCTCGGCGCCGCGCCGCCCCTCAACGCCTCCGACACCTGCGTCTGCATGGGCGGCGGCTTCACTGTGGGTGCGGGCATGGCGCGCGCCTTCGCCATGAGCGGCCAGAAAAAGACCGTGTTCGGCGTCGTCGGCGACTCCACCTTCTTCCACAGCGGCATCACCGGCGCGATCGAGATGATATACAACAACGTCGATATGATACCCGTCGTGCTTGATAATCACACCACCGGCATGACCGGTCATCAGGATAACCCCGGCACGGGCTTCAGCCTAATGGGCGACGTCGCCGCGGCGATAAAGATTGAAGATGTGCTGCGCGGCGTCGGCTTTGAGCGCATCTTCATCGTCGACCCGAACGATCTGGCCGCCATGTCAAAGGCTCTCGGCGACGCCGCGGCGAGCGAAAAGCGCGCCGCAGTCATCGCCCGCCGCCCGTGCCTGCTCATCAAGCGCGAGAAGCACGATAAAGGGCTTTGCATCGTTGACAGCGGCAAGTGCATCGGCTGCCGGAAATGCCTCGGTGCCGGCTGCCCTGCGCTGATGATAAAGGCCGGAAAGTCTTTCATCGACCCGGAGCTCTGCGTGGGCTGCACAGTCTGTGCGCAGATATGTCCTGTAAAGGCTATAAGCCGGAAGGAGGATTGAGCCATGGAAACGAAGAGCGTTCTTTTTGCGGGCGTCGGCGGTCAGGGTGCGATCCTTACCGCGAAGGTGCTTGTAAACGGCCTTATGCGCGCCGGATACGACGTAAAGATGTCAGAGGTGCACGGCATGAGCCAGCGCGGCGGAAGCGTGTCAAGTCAGGTCCGCTTCGGCGAGAAGGTCTATTCTCCGTTCATCGGCCGCGGGGCGGCAGACATTCTCGTCGCCTTTGAAAAGATGGAGGCCGTGCGTTATGCGGAATTTCTCAAGCCAGGCGGCATTGCCGTCATAAACGATTTTGAAATGGCCTCCGCCACAACTGCGGCCGGACTTGCAGAGTACCCCACCGGCTGCCTTGAGGCGATGGAGAAGAACTTCAAATGTCTGACGCTCAAAGCCGCGGACATTGCCGAGAGCCTCGGCACTTCAAAGTGCATGAACATCGTGATCTTCGGTACAATGACCAGAGCGCTGAAGCTTGACGGCATCGACTGGGAGGAGATCATATGCGGCACTGTCCCGGAGAAGTTCACGGAGCTCAATCTCGCCGCATACCGCGCCGGACGCGAGGCCGTCTGAACAGGAAAGCTGTTTATAACCCATCATCACATTAAAAGTCCCGGTGACTTTGCACATGCAAAATCACCGGGACTTTTCCCGCGGCAGCTCATATGCCGCCAAACCGGAAAAAATGTTCAGATATGAAGTGAACCGGCCTCGCCCGCTCCCCATATCCGCCTCATTCATATACCTGTAAAATCTCTCCTCATATTCCCTGACGACATCGCCGGCAGACAATGCAGTGCTGCGGGACACATACTTTTTGAGTTTCTTTTTATATTCGGATATGAGCACCCGGCACGCTTTTTTCTCTTTTTCAGTCAGCATAGCTTCGCCTCCGGCTTACGTTTTAACGGCGCATACAGTTGATCTCGACCGCGGCCGTTTTCAGTGACGGCTTTTTTACAGCGGCATGATTATATCATACCGGCCACATTCATTTCAACCGTCCGGCCCCGCATGCCCTCGGAAATATCTTCAAAAAAAATTTTGCCGCAGCATGCAACTTTTCCGCTTTTTTCGCGTCTATACCAACAGCAGGGGCAAACGGCCGCGCATCGTCCCAATATAAGATGCACAGCGGTTATGTCAAACGCCGCGGCGTCTTATCCGCCGTTCAGCCCGGCACATATCCCGCAAAAACGTTGAATTCCGGCGATTTTACCGGAAAAGAATTATTTGCTGTTGCAAACGGTCCCCGCATACTGTATAATGTTATGTAACCCTTTAGGAGGATTTGAAAATGAAAAAGAAATACTTAAGGCTTCTTCTCACTGTGGCGATCGCCGCAGCGCTGGTGTTCGCCATGGCGGCTCCGGCTTATGCAGACGACGGCGGCATTGTTTTCACTACCCCGCTGCCCGGTACAATGACCTACACGAAGGGCAGCCAGTTTGAGCTGTCCGTGGCGGCTGCATATACCATAGCCAGTGCCGACGCTCCGGCCATCACCTACACCTGGCAGAGCAGCAGCGGCACCGCGACCGGCGCCACCATCCGCGCAACGGCAATGAGCGACGACGTCATCACCTGCACCGCGGCCGGCGTTGTCAACGGCACCTACGTCACCACGACCACAAGCTGCATCATCAAGGTCGTCGACGCTACGCCCGCGCCCACCGCTACCCCCGCTCCGACAGCGGCTCCCTCCGGCGTGAGCACGCCCACCATCCTGACGCAGCCCAGCTCTGCAAGCCTTGTCTCCGGTCAGACCGCGACTCTCTCCGTGACCGCGACCTGCCCCAACCTCGGCAACGGCGTATCCCTTGTTTACCAGTGGTTCTACTCCAAGAACAGCAACGGCTCCAACGCAGTCGCTATCAATAATTCCAACTCCAGCACCTTCACCACTCCCCTTGTCAACACCACGTATTATTATTTTGTCGGCATCATCGCCACAAACGGGACCCAGAACAGCAGCCCTGTTTACTCCAACATCGTTTCCGTCACCTATAACGGCGGTCAGCTCAAGGTGACAAAGAACCCGACCGGCGAGACGGTCGACGCTGGCGGCTCCGCCACATTCATTGCGCGCGCTGACAATGCGGCAAAGCATGTGTGGCGTATCGTCAGCAAGGACACCACCCAGACCATCAACGCGAAGGACGCCCCCAGCTACTTCAGAGGTCTCAGCGTCTCCGGCGTGGACGGCGACACTCTGGTGCTCAGCAATATTCCGGCTTCAATGAACGAGTGGTCCGTTGAATGCAAATTCATCGCAGCGGACGGCAAGACCTTTGTCTGCTCCAACGGCGCAGTGATCCGCGTTCGCGGCGCATCCTCGAATACCGGCAGCTCCACCAGCACCCCCTCGACCACCGCAAAGCCCTCCACGACCTATGTTCCCGGCGCTTCCGCATCTCCCTCCGCCACGACGCGCCCCAACACCGGTGACTCCAGCTCCTCCGTTTCGGCTCCGACAATATCCTCTCAGCCTGTCGGCGCTGTGCTTAATGAGGGCGAGACCACCACGCTGTCCGTCGTCGCTTCCGCCGTATCTCAGGGCGAAAACGTGGAGCTGAGATACCAGTGGTACCGCAATGATACCAACAGCAATGCCAACGGCACGGCCATAGGCGGCGCACAGTCCGCAAGCTACAAGCCCGACACAATATCAGGCACCAAGTACTACTACGTCGGCGTATGGTCCACCGACGGCACCCATACCAGCAAGGTCATCTACTCCTCACCTGTCGCCGTTACATACGCCGCACCTACGGCTACCCCGTCTCCCGAGCCCACTGACAATGCAGGCGGCGTAGGCTCTGCAATAATCGGCCCTGTTATCGCCATGGTTCTGGCCGCGGCCGCTATCGGCGTAGGCGTATTCTTCCTGCTGAAGAATCTCAGCAGCAAGGGCAAGTCCGGAAACGGCAAAAACTACGACGAGTATAACGATGGTTACGACAGAAGAGAATATGACGACGGCTACGACAAAAATTACGGCAGAGGCGACAGGAACTCTTCCGATAACCGCGGCAAAGACGATTACGACAGATAAAAATTTCCCCTCAGCATAACCGAATTCAAAAAAAGCGGCCTCCGGCCGCTTTTTTGATATAATCTTACCATCAATTGACAAGAGCACACACGCCTGACAGCGTGTCTTTCCGGTGCTTTTTGTCCTTTTCACCGCGTCAGAAGAAGCTTGCCTCGTTCCGCTTCCGCCTCGCGGCAAAAGCTGCACTGTGCAATCTCCTTCTTCCTTTTCAAATCAAACCCACTTCGTTGGGCTTTGATTTGATATATCAGAGTTACAGCCCGTCTGCGTCTCAAAAACCAAAAATCACACGAAAATTCATCACAGTCAGGTGCAAGCAGTTTTGCCGGAGCAGAAATGTGTTCAGGCAATGAAAAGTCCGCAGGCAATACTTTGTGTATTGGCAAGGGCTTTGAAGCAGCATGAGCGTTTTTCTGCCCGTCAAAACCGTGTGTGTCCTTGTCAACTGATGGTAAAGTTACGGGAAGGAAGATACGGTGAAAGAAACCCAGGAGGGGTGTCTTTCACGTACAATAAGAAAAAATCTGAACTTTCAAAAAAGTTCAGATTTTTAAGCAGACTGGCAAAAATGATTTTTTGACAGTCTGTGCCGGGCAATGTTTCACGTGAAACATTGCCCGGATCAAAAAATATAAAATTAAAATTGTTTCACGTGAAACATTGAAATATATAAAAGATACTGCTATAATACCCCTCGGTTGACAAAAACGTAAGGATAGCATCAGATAAAAACATAGGAGAAAACTATGGCAAAAATTATAGCGGTGGCTAATCAGAAAGGCGGCGTTGGGAAAACGACAACGAGCGTCAATCTGTGTGCGGCGCTCAGACAGCTCGGAAAACGTGTGCTGCTTGTTGACAGCGACCCGCAGGGAAACGCAAGCACCGGCATGGGCGTTGCAAAAAGCACACGTCCGAATACATACGACATGATGATAAACTCCGTTCCGGCGGAAAAATGTGTCGTCCATACGGAATATGGAGACGTCATACCTGCAAGCAAGGAGCTAGCCGCCGCGTCGGTCGAGCTTATAGATGCGTCTGAAAGAGAGTACGTGATGAAAAACGCTCTCTTTGCCCTATACAGTGAATATGACTATATGCTCATCGACTGCCCTCCGTCGCTGGAGCTGCTGACCGTGAACGCTCTTGTCGCTGCGGACAGCGTTCTTATCCCGATGCAGTGCGAGTATTACGCGCTGGAGGGAATAGCGGATCTCATCACCAGCATAAAGATGTGCAAAAAGCGGCTCAACAAGCGTCTTGACGTAGAGGGAATCGTGCTCACGATGTACGACGCGCGCGCAAATCTAACGGCGCAGGTCGCGGCGGAGCTGAGAAAATATCTTGAAGGCAAGGTATATGACACCGTAATACCGCGCTCAGTGCGTCTCTCCGAGGCGCCGAGTCATGGGCTGCCGGGAATCGTATACGACAAATTCAATAAGGGAAGCCGTGCATATATAGAGCTGGCAAAAGAATTCATTGCCAGAAACGACGGCTGAGACAGGAGGAAAAATGGCAAAGGAAAAGAAGGGTCTCGGCACCGGTCTCGGTGTACTGTTCGGCGAGGACGATTTCAGTGAAGCCGAATCAGAGCTTATGACGCTTCCCATATCAAAGGTGGAGCCGCGGAAGGAACAGCCGCGCGAATACTTTGACGAGGCGGCGCTTCAGGATCTGGCCGATTCAATAGAACAGTTCGGACTGATACAGCCCATTGTGGCGCGCAAGCTGGATTCGGGATACTATCAGATAATTGCAGGCGAACGCCGCTGGCGCGCAAGCCGCATGGCAGGTCTGAAGGAAGTACCCGTGCGCGTGATAGAGGCAGACGACAGACGCACGGCGGAGCTGGCTCTGGTAGAAAATTTGCAGAGGGAAGATCTGAATCCAATAGAGGAGGCCAAGGGCTATAAAACTCTTATTGAGGTCTACGGACTGACGCAGGAGGAAGCGGCAAAAAGCGTCGGGCGTTCAAGACCGGCAATAACAAATTCAATGCGTCTGCTCTCTCTATCTGGCGGAGTGCTGGATCTGGTGGAAAAGGGAAAACTCTCCGCCGGTCACGCGAGGGCGCTGCTGACGATAAACGACAGCAAAAAACAGCTTGACGCGGCAAACGAGGTTATAAGCAAAGCTCTCTCCGTCAGAAAAACCGAGGAGCTGGCAAACCGTATGCAGCGCGAGCCGAAGCCCGCAAAGCAAAAAAACAGCGGAATAAACGTCGATTATGCCGCGGAGGTATCCGGCGAGCTGACGGCAATTCTCGGGCGGCGCGTTACGCTGACCGACGGCAAAAAAACGGGCAGGATCGAAATAGAATTCTACGGCAGCGACGACAGGGAAGCGCTGATAGAAAAACTGAAAAAACTATAACTTATTGGGGGATATAAAGACATGCTGGACATTAAATTTGTACGCGAAAACCCGGACATAGTAAAGGAAAACATAAAGAAAAAATTTCAGGATGCAAAGCTGCCGCTCGTTGACGAGGTGCTGGAGCTTGACGCAAAGAACAGAGCCGCAATAACCGAGGCCAGCGACCTGCGCGCAAGCCGCAATACGCTTTCAAAGCAGATAGGCATGCTGATGGGTCAGGCAAAAAAGGACCCCAGCAAGCTTGAAGAGGCCGAAAAGATCAAGGAGCAGGTCAAAAAGAACGCGGACCGCCTTGCAGAGCTTGAGAAGCTTGAAGAGCAGTACGCAGAGCGCATCCGTCACATCATGCTCAATATTCCGAATATCATCGACCCCAGCGTTCCCATCGGCCCGGACGACAGCTATAACGTTGAAGTCCAGCGCTTCGGCGAGCCCGTCGTGCCTGATTTTGAGATACCTTATCACACTCAGATCATGGAAAGCCTGAACGGCGTGGATATGGACGCGGCAGGGCGCGTCTCCGGCAACGGCTTTTACTATCTCATGGGCGACGTTGCCCGCCTGCATTCCGCAGTTCTGGCGTATGCGCGCGATTTCATGATAAATAAAGGCTTCATCTACTGCATACCGCCGTTCATGATCCACGGCAACGTCGTCGAGGGCGTCATGAGTCAGACGGATATGGACGCAATGATGTACAAGATAGAGGGCGAGGATCTCTATCTCATAGGCACGTCCGAGCACTCCATGATCGGTAAATTCATCGACCAGATCATCCCCGAGGAAACTCTGCCGCAGACGCTCACCAGCTATTCTCCGTGCTTCCGCAAGGAGAAGGGCGCGCACGGCATAGAGGAGCGCGGCGTGTACCGCATCCATCAGTTTGAAAAGCAGGAAATGATCGTCGTATGCAAGCCCGAGGATTCGATGGCCTGGTACGAAAAGATGTGGCGCTTCTCCGTGGAGCTGTTCCGCAGCATGGAAATACCAGTGCGCCAGCTCGAATGCTGCTCCGGAGACCTCGCAGACCTGAAGGTCAAGTCCTGCGATATAGAGGCATGGTCGCCCAGACAGAAAAAATATTTTGAGGTCTGCTCCTGCTCCAACCTCGGCGATGCTCAGGCTCGCCGTCTCAGAATGCGCGTAAAGGGTGCCGACGGAAAGACATATCTGCCCCATACGCTCAATAACACCGTTGTTGCGCCTCCGCGCATGCTCATCGCTTTCCTTGAAAATCACCTTCAGGCGGACGGCAGCGTCACTATCCCCGAAGTGCTCCAGCCGTATATGGGCGGCACAAAGCTCCTCGTCCCCAAGAAATAACAGATCCTGTTTTCCGAAAAGCACCTGCACAGAAATGCAGGTGCTTTTTCATATACATTTGTATACTATATTATATTATAAATCTTGCCGTGAATCTTGCATTATCCGATAAACTCTGATATAATAACTTGATTAAATATGTAGTTTTTTGAGGTGCCTTATGAATTCTCTGAACGATATATGGCAGGAGATAATAAAAATACTTTCAAAGCAGCTCACACCCACCGCTATAGAGACATGGTTTGCAGACTGTGAGCCCGTTGAAATAGACGACTGCCGCCTTGTCATACACACGACGACGGATTTTAAACGCAGCATCATCGTCAACCGTTTCAGCGAAACCATAAAAGCGGCACTCTCCGATCTGTTCTCATGCGACTTTGATCTGACCGTTCTCGCAGGGGACGAGATAAACGACTATGAGAGCAGCAAAAAGGACGATGACGACAACGCGCTGCCTGAAATGGCGGGCTACACGTTTGACCGCTTCATTGTCGGCAACTCCAATAAATTTGCCCATGCGGCGGCCATAGCCGTGGCGGAAAAGCCCGGTGTGACTTATAATCCGCTTTTCATATACGGAAACTCCGGCCTCGGCAAAACGCATCTTCTGCTTGCGATAGGTCAGGCCATACATGAGCGTGAGCCGTCAAAAAAGCTTGCCTATATAAAGGGCGACGATTTTACAAATCAGATGGTCAAGTCCATAAAGGACGGCACTGTCGAGGACTTCCGCATGAAGTACAGAAACGTCGACCTCTTCCTTGTCGACGATATTCAGTTCATCGCCGGAAAGCGCTCCACTCAGGAAGAATTTTTCCATACCTTCAACAATATCTACGAGGCCGGTCATCAGATAGTGATAACCTCCGACCGTCCTCCGCTTGAAATGTCCCTGCTGGACGACAGGCTCCGCACCCGCTTTGAGGGCGGCCTGATGGCGGACATACAGCCGCCCGATCTTGAGACAAGGATGGCCATAACGCGCAACAAGGCGGCTCAGCTCGGCCTTATCCTGTCCGATGAAGCCGTGTCGTATATCGCTGAGAACATCACCGCGAACATCCGTCAGATCGAAGGCGTGATAAAACGCCTCACCGCATATAAGGAGATACTTGACGACACTATCACGATAGACTCCGTAAAACGCGCCATAAAGGACGTTATAAGGACAGGTGAGTATATCCCCACGCCCGAGCGCATCATCAAGGAAACCGCGCGCTTCTATTCGCTGAGAGAAGAGGATCTGAGAGGTCAGAACCGCTCAAAAAACACGGCCATGGCGCGTCAGGTGTCAATGTATCTCATGCGCTCGCTCACGAATCTCTCTTTGAAGGATATCGGCGCCGAATATGAGGCGAGAAACCATGCAACGGTTCTCAGCTCCATAAGAAAGGTAGAGGATCTGCTGAAAACGGATCCGAACATGGCCGGTACCGTGAGGGACATCACGTCCAATATAAACTCCGTCTGATATCAACATATGCATGTTGAAAACTCTAAAAGCAATGTTGAAAACTTTTGTGAGCATACGGTGTGTGGAAAACAGAAAATTTCTTCACAAAAGTTTGAACACCGAAAATTAAGAAATATCAACATCTCCACGGAGTTTTCCACAATATTTTTTTCTACTAATAATGTTACTAAAATATTATCCTTTATTTACTGACAGAAAAGCGAGGAGAGAATAAAATGAAATTCAGCTGTGAAAAATTTGTGCTCCAGAATGCAATAGTCATAGCCTCAAGAGCCGCGGCATCGAAAAGTCCTATCCCGGCGCTCGAGGGTCTGCTCATAAGCGCGGGCAAGGACGTGCGCATAACCGGCTACGACCTCAAGGAGGGTATATATACGACGATAGAGGGCGAAGTCGAGCGCCCGGGCGAGATCGTCGTGGGCGCAAGGCTCTTCGGCGAAATGATCCGCCGCATGCCGGACGGCAAGATCACCGTGGACACGGACGAAAAAAACAACGTCAGCGTGAAGTGCGGCAAGAGCGAGTTCAACTTTATCGGCATCAGCGCGGAGGATTATCCCGAGATCCCGACGGTCGAGGGCATAAACAACATAACTCTTCCGCAGAAGATACTCAAGAATATGATAAATCAGACGATATTCGCCGTCTCTACGAGCGATGTGCGCCCGATATATACCGGCGTCCTTTTTGAAGCGGCCGGGGATCAGCTCACGCTTGTCGCTGTAGACGGATACAGGCTGGCAAAGCGCTGCGAGAAAATAGAGAACGCGCAGCTTGAGGAGTGCAGCTTTGTCGTGCCCGGCCCGTCTCTTTCGGATATAGAGAGAATATGCGCGGACGAGGACGGCAACGTTGAGATCGCAGTCGGCGCAAAGCATATATCCTTTGTCATAGGCGGCACTGTCGTCATAAGCCGCCGTCTCGAGGGCGAATTCCTCAACTACAGAAAATCCATTCCGTCGGAGTTCCGCTTCAAGCTCGGAGTGAGCCGTGCGGAGCTTATGAGCGCGATAGACCGCGTGTCGATCATCGTAAGCGAGAAAAATTCAAGTCCCGTGCGCATGACCTGCGGCGACGGCAGCATAAGCATGCTCTGCATCACTCCGATAGGCAAGGCGGAGGATGTCTGCATGTGCGAGGGCAGCGGCGAAAATCTTGAGATAGGCTTTAACGACAGGTATCTCACGGACGCGCTGAAGGCCGCGGGAGAAGAGAAGCTTTTCCTCTGCCTCAATACGTCGTCGTCTCCCTGCATCATCACTGCCGCAGACGGCAGCGAGAACTTTACGTACATGATACTTCCTGTCCGTCTCAGAGCGGGCGACTGATTGGAAAACGGCAATTATGGAAAAAATATCTATAACAACAGAATATATAAAGCTTGATTCATTTCTCAAGCTTGCGGCGCTCACCGGCACAGGCGGCGAGGCAAAATACGTGATAGCCGAGGGGCTGGTCAGCGTAAACGGCGAGGTGTGCACGATGCGGGGAAAGAAGCTGCATCCGGGCGATAAGGTCAGCTTTGCCGGAAACGAGCTTGAAGTCACGGCTGAATGAGAATAGCAAAGATAGCTCTCAGCGGATTCAGAAACTACGAATGGGATACGGCCGAGTTTGCGCCCGGGACTAACGTCATAAGCGGCGCGAACGCGCAGGGGAAGACAAATCTTCTTGAAGCCGTATATATGCTCTCCACTGGGAAGAGCTTCCGCACGCGCTTTGACCGCGAGCTTGTAGGCTTTGACTTTTCTTCGGCGGAGATACTTGCCGATGTGATGAGCCATGACCGGGAGCAGACGATAAACATAGCGCTGCGTCCGGGAACGGCAAAAAAGATACTCGTGAACGGCGTGAAAAAGACGGCGTCAGAGCTGTCGGAGACCGTGAACACTGTGCTTTTCTGCCCGGACGATTTGAATCTCATAAAAGAGGGCGCTGCTGTCCGGCGCAGGCTGCTGGATAATGCGATAAGCCAGATCAGGCCGAGATATGCCGAATATCTTTCGGAATTCAACAAGCTCTACGAGCACAAGACGAGAATTCTGAAGGACTGGCGCGACAAGCCCTCTCTTTTGGATACGCTTGACGAATTTTCGGACGGAATGTGCCGCGCGTCGGCGCAGATCATCCGCTACCGCGCGGCGTTTTCCGCACGGCTGGAGCAGGCTGCAAAGCCGATACACCGGGATTTCTCCGGCGAAGGCGAGGAGCTGAGTATAAAATACAGGACGGTAAGCACCGTGAGGGATACATCCGCCAGCGTCCGTGAGATATATTACGACATATGCGAGCATCAGGAGCGGCACCGTCAGGCGGAGCTTGACGCACAGCAGTGCCTGACCGGCGCGCATAAGGACGATCTTGAGATATTTATAAACGGGACGCTTGCACGGTCGTTTGCCTCTCAGGGGCAGACGAGGACGGCGGCTCTCTCTCTGAAGCTTGCCGAGAGGGAAATATTTCTCGCTGAGACTGGGGAATACCCGATACTGCTGCTGGACGACGTGCTTTCTGAGCTTGACGGCAAACGGCAGGAGTTCGTGCTAAACAGCATAGGCGGCGGGCAGACGCTCATCACCTGCTGCGAGGACGAGGGCATTTCCAGCCGCACTGGCGGCCGGGTCCTGTTTGTTGAAAAGGGAAGGATAAGACAGAGCTGATGTATCTGCATTTGGGTAAAGGCAGCGTAATAAATACCGGAGAGATCGTCGGCATATTCGATCTTGATATAAGCTCACAGTCGTATCTGACGCGCGCGTTCCTGTCCGCGGCCGAAAAGGCCGGGCAGGTGATAAATGCGGCGGAGGATATTCCGAAGTCATTTGTCGTTGCGGAGAAGGGCGGCATAAGGCGCGTGTATTTGAGCCAGATGGCGTCGGCAACGCTGCTGAAAAGAGCGGAGTCCGGCCTGATGTGATAAAAAGGCGGTACCGCCGTGCGTGAGGATCAAAGAAAACAATAAATGCGGCAGTACCGCATGGAGGAATAGTATGGCAGACGAAAATAAAAAAGTGATGCACGAATACGACGCTTCGCAGATACAGGTCCTTGAGGGGCTTGAGGCTGTGCGCAAGCGTCCGGGTATGTATATAGGTTCGACCTCATCTTCAGGTCTTCACCACCTTGTTTATGAAATTGTTGATAACTCGATAGACGAGGCGCTCGCAGGCTACTGCACGCATATAAACGTGACTATAGAAGAGGGCAACATTATCCGCGTGGAGGATAACGGCCGCGGCATACCTGTGGATATTCAGGAGCAGACGGGCAAGTCTGCGCTGGAGGTCGTGTTCACTGTGCTGCACGCCGGCGGTAAATTCGGCGGCGGAGGCTATAAGGTTTCAGGCGGTCTGCACGGCGTGGGCGCGTCCGTCGTCAACGCGCTGTCGGAATGGCTTGAGGTAGAGGTATGCAAGGACGGAAAGCGCTACGGCATGAAGTTCTCCCGCGGCGATATAACGGAGCATATAAAGGAGCTCGGCCCCACCGGCAAGCGCGGCACGACAGTGCGCTTCAAGCCCGACCCGGAGATGTTCGACGAGACGGTGTACGATTATGAGATACTGCACACGCGCATGCGCGAGCAGGCCTTTCTCAACGCCGGGCTGACCATCATTCTCAGGGATGAGCGCGAGGGGATGGAGCAGGGCGAGGAGCTTTGCTACGAAGGCGGTATACGCGAATTCGTCTCATATCTCAACAAGCACAAAAACCCGATACATGAGGACGTCATATATCTCAGCGGCGCAAAGGGGGACGCCGTGGCCGAGGTCGCGCTGCAATACAACGACGGCTACAGCGAAACTCTGGTATCCTTTGCAAATGACATACACACGCCGGAGGGCGGTATGCACGAGACCGGATTCAAAACTGCGCTCACAAGGGTCATCAACGCATACGGTACAAAGGCAAACATAATAAAGGGCGACGATAAGGTATCAGGCGAGGACGTGCGCGAGGGCATATCCGCGGTAATATCCGTCAAGCTCCCCGAAGCGCAGTTTGAGGGTCAGACCAAGCAGAAGCTCGGCAACGCATATATAAGGACGCTGGTCGACGGCATAGTGAACGACCAGCTTGCAGAATATTTTGAGGAACATCCCGCGACGGCAAAGGCCATTCTCGAAAAGGCCATGATGGCCAACCGCGCGCGTGAAGCGGCGAGAAAGGCCAAGGAGTCCGTCCGCCGCAAGACGGGGCTTGAGAGCGGCCAGATGCCAGACAAGCTGCAGGACTGCAATGAGCGCGACCCGTCGCTGTGCGAGATATATATCGTCGAGGGCGACAGCGCCGCAGGCTCTGCCATACAGGGCCGCGACAGCCGTTTTCAGGCGATACTTGCAATGTGGGGCAAGATGCTCAACGTCGAGAAGGCGCGCGCCGACAAGATATACGGCAACGATAAGCTCTACCCGCTCATTCTTGCGCTCGGCGCGGGAATAGGCGATGAGTTCAACATAGAGAAGCTGCGCTATCACAAGATAATAATCATGGCCGATGCCGATGTTGACGGCTCGCATATAAGGACGCTGCTGCTGACCTTCTTCTTCCGCTACATGCGCCCGCTCATAGAAAACGGATATGTCTATTCCGCCGTGCCGCCGCTCTACAAGCTCTCGCGCGGCAAAACGCAGCGCGTCGCGTATTCCGACGAGCAGCGCGATAAGATCAGCGCGGAGATGCGCGCCGATAACCCCAACGTCAAGCTCGACATATCCCGCTTCAAGGGTCTCGGCGAAATGGATCCGCACGAGCTGTGGGAGACTACCATGAATCCCGAGACGCGCTCTCTCAGGCGCATTACGCTCAACGACGCGATACAGGCAGACCAGGTGTTCACCGTCCTCATGGGTGAGGATGTCGAGCCGCGCCGCGAGTGGATAGAGCAGAACGCCAGATACGTCGTAAATCTCGACGTGTAAGGGTAAGGAGATAAAATGGCACATAAAAGAGATTATAAACCGGAAGATATAGCGTTCCCGAATCAGGTCATAACGGAGTCGGAGCTCGTAAGCGAAATGCAGAAGAGCTACATCGACTATGCGATGAGCGTCATTGTCGGCCGTGCGCTGCCCGATGTGCGCGACGGTCTAAAGCCCGTGCACAGGCGCATACTTTATGCGCTCTATGAGGACAATCTGACCTCGGACAAGCCTTTCAAAAAGTCCGCAACCTGCGTTGGCGACGTGCTGGGCCGCTATCATCCGCACGGCGACGCGTCCGTTTACGACGCGATGGTCAGACTTGCGCAGAACTTCTCAATGCGCTACATGCTCGTAGAGGGCCACGGCAACTTCGGTTCGGTCGACGGCGATCCCCCTGCTGCGTACCGTTATACCGAGGCCAGACTTTCCAAAATCTCAAACGAGATGCTGCGCGACATAGAGAAGGATACGGTCGACTGGGACCCCAACTTTGACGAGACGCGCAGGGAGCCGCGCGTGCTGCCATCACGCTTTCCGAATCTGCTCGTCAACGGCTCATCCGGTATCGCGGTCGGCATGGCGACAAATATCCCGCCTCACAATCTCACCGAGGTCATAAATGCCTGTGTGTGCGTGCTGGATAATCCGGAGGCGACGCTGAACGATCTGATGCAGTACGTCAAGGGGCCGGACTTTCCGACGCGCGGCATCATCATGGGCAGAAGCGGCATACGTCAGGCCTATGCCACTGGCCGCGGCAGAGTGGTCGTGCGCGCGCGCACGGAATTTGAGGAGTTCGGAAAAGACAAGCGCACAAGAATAATCGTCACGGAGCTGCCGTATCAGGTCAATAAGCGCCAGCTGATAAAGAATATAGCCGATCAGGTGCACGACAAACGCCTTGAGGGCATATCGGACCTGCGCGACGAGACGGACCGAAACGGCATGCGCATCGTTATAGAGCTCAAGCGCGATGCAAACCCGCAGGTGGTGCTCAACCGCCTCTTTGCGCAGACGGCGCTCCAGTCCAGCTTTTCGATAAATATGCTGGCGCTCGTGAATAACCAGAGCCAGCCCAAGATACTTTCACTCAGGCATATTCTCGACGAGTACCTGAAATTCCAGGAGGATCTCATCGTCCGCCGCACGAAATTCGACCTTAAGAAGGCCGAGGAGCGCGCTCATCTGCTGGAGGGCCTGCTCATTGCGCAGGACAATATAGACGAGGTCATCCACATCATACGCACGAGCTATGACAATGCAAAGCAGCGCCTGATGGAGCGCTTCGGCCTGTCGGATGTACAGGCGCAGGCAATCTGCGACATGCGCCTTATCTCTTTGCAGGGTCTCAACCGCGAGAAGCTTGAGAACGAGTACAAGGAGCTCGAGGGTAAGATCGCGTATTATAAGGAGCTGCTTGCAGATCCCGAAAAAATAAAGCAGGTGCTCAAGGACGAGCTCATCGCCCTGCGCGATAAATACGGCGACGAGCGCATCACCGAGATACAGGACGTCGCCGACGAGATAGACATAGAGGATCTCATAGACGAGGAGCAGTGCGTCATCACGCTCACGAACGGCGGCTATATAAAGCGCCTGCCCGTCAGTGAGTACCGCAGTCAGGGCCGCGGCGGCAAGGGCATACGCGCCATGACGACGAAGGACGAGGACTTTGTGGAAACCGTGTTTACGGCCTCCACGCACGACAATATCCTCTTCTTCACGAGCAAGGGCCGCGTGTTCATCAAGAAGGGCTACAATATCCCGGAGGCCGGGCGCACGGCCAAGGGCACCAATATAGTGAACATCATCCAGATAGAGAGCGCGCAGGATGAAAAGGTCAGCGCAATGATACGCGGCCGCGAGCTGGACGAGGATAAGTATCTCTTCTTCGTCACAAGAAACGGCACGGTCAAGAGAATGTCTCAGGCCGCGCTCAGAAATATCCGCGCAAACGGCCTCCGCGCATTGAATCTGGACGAGGGCGACGAGCTTATCTCCGTGCTCGACACGACAGGCGACGAGGATATTCTCATTGCGACAAATAAGGGCATGGCGGTCTGCTTCAACGAAAATGACGTGCGTCCGATGGGCCGCACGGCCGTCGGTGTGCGCGGCATAAGACTGAGAGAGGGCGACTATGTCGTCGGCGCCGGAAGCACGAGCGCCGGCAATGCGCTGCTGACGATCACCGAAAAAGGCTACGGCAAGCGCACGCTCTGCTCTGAATACGCTGTAAAGGGCCGCGGCGGCATAGGACTGAAAAACTACAACGTTACCGAAAAGACCGGCAATATAGCCGCCGTGAAGATAGTCACAGGCGACGAGGACGTGCTTGTGATAACGGACGACGCGACGATCATCCGCATCGGCGTGGACAGGATAAGCCTTCTGGGCCGCGCCACTCAGGGCGTGAGGATCATGCGCCTTGCCGAGGGCAGCCGCGTGATCTCCATCGAGACCACGGAGAAAAACTCCGAGGAGGAGAGCGAGCTTCCGGAGGGAGAGCAGGCGGAGGACGCTTCCGCACCCGAAGAAGTATCCATAGAGACGCCCGAGGAGTGAGAAAATCGATTTGAAGCAGGTCGAAATTTATACTGACGGCGCATGCAGCGGCAACCCCGGCCCCGGCGGCTGGGGCGCCGTTCTGCGTTATAACGGAAAAGAGAAGGAAATATCGGGCGGCGAGGCCATGACGACGAACAATCGCATGGAGCTCACGGCCGTTATCTCCGCTTTGCGCGCTTTGAAGGAGCCGTGCGCGGTCGAGCTTTATTCTGATTCCAGGTATGTCATAGATGCGCTGAGCAAGGGCTGGGCATACGGCTGGAGGAAAAAGGGCTGGATAAAGTCGGACAAAAAGCCCGCGCTTAATCCTGATCTCTGGGGGGAGCTGCTTGACCTGTGCGCCGTGCATGAGATGAGCTATCACTGGGTCAAGGGCCATGCCGAAAACGAGTACAATAACCGCTGCGACGCGCTTGCCGTAGCGGAGAGAGAAAAATTTGCCTGATGATCTGATAAAATGAAAATGAATTATAACGACAAACCGCTGAAAATATTTTTCGGATATATCGGCGGACAGAAGAAGCTTTTCATAATTGACATGATATGCGCCGTGCTCGTCGCGGCGATAGACCTCATATTCCCGTATGTATCGCGCGCGGCGATGAAAACCATGCTGCCGCAGCAGATGTTCTCCGCGTTCTTTGCCGTGATGGCGGTGCTGGTGCTGGCCTTTGTGATAAAGTCGCTGCTGTATTATGTGATAACCGTCGTCGGGCATAAGATGGGCGTTCTGGTGGAGTCGGACATGCGGCGCGACGTTTTCACGCACATGCAGGATCTCTCATGCAGCTTCTACGACAAAAACCGTACCGGCATACTTATGAGCCATATCACGAGCGACCTCTTCGAGGTGACGGAGCTTGCCCACCACGGGCCGGAGAATATCCTCATCTGCTCGCTCACGATATTCGGCGCGCTGGCAATAATGTTTACGCTGGACTGGCGGCTCGCGCTGGTGCTGACTGTCATTCTGCCGGTGTGCCTGTGGTTCACGATGGCGCAGCGCGTGAAGATGAAGAAGGCCAACATTGAGGTCAAGCGCAAGACCGCACAGATATACGCCGCCATAGAGAGCAGCATCTCCGGCATACGCACGGCCAAGGCCTTTGCAAATGAGGATCAGGAGAGCGAGAAGTTTGAACAGGCGAACGCGATGTTCCGCGGCTCCAAGGTGGAGTATTACAAAGCCATGGGGCTTTTTATGAGTGGGATGGAGTTTACCACCTCCATCGCGCAGGCCGCGGTGATCGCGGTGGGCGGCGTGTTCATAATGCGCGGCACGATGAGCTATATAGATCTGCTCACCTTTACGCTTTATGTCTCGACCTTTGTCACGCCGGTCAAGAAGCTGGCGCAGTTTGCCGAGGTCTACATGCAGGGGACGGCGGGCTTCAGCCGATTCCTTGAGATAATGCGCACGGAGCCAACAATAAAGGATGCGCCGGACGCAAAGGAGCTCGGGAGCGTGCGCGGCGATATAGAATATAAGAACGTGTCATTTGACTACGGCAGCGGCGTGCCGGTGCTGGACAATATAAATCTGCATATCAGACCCGGAGAGAGCTTCGCTGTGGTAGGCCCGTCCGGCGGCGGGAAGACCACGCTCTGCCAGCTTCTGCCGCGGTTTTACGATGTCTGCTCAGGCAGCATCACGATAGACGGCACGGATATACGCTCCGTCACGCAGGCGAGCCTGCGGCGCAATATCGGCCTTATCCAGCAGGATGTGTTCATGTTCGCGGGGACGATACGCGAGAATATCCGCTACGGCCGTCCGGACGCAACGGATGAGGAGATAGTGCAGGCTGCGATCCGCGCGGAGATACACTCTGAGATCATGGATATGCCTGACGGCTATGATACATATATCGGCGAGCGCGGCGTCATGCTCTCCGGCGGGCAGAAGCAGCGCATATCCATTGCGCGCGTGTTCCTCAAAAACCCGCAGATACTTATTCTCGACGAGGCTACATCCGCGCTCGACACCGTGACGGAGCGGCGCATACAGGATTCTCTCGATAAGCTCGCGCAGGGGCGCACTACGATAATAATTGCCCACAGGCTCTCTACCGTCAGCAATGCGGACGTTATAGCCGTCGTCGAGGGCGAGCACATAATCGAGATGGGGCCGCCGAAAGAGCTCATGGAGAAAAACGGCGAATATGCCCGGCTATGCAGGGCACAGGAAATAGATAAAAACGCACAAAGCTGAAAGGGGATCGACCATGATAGCACTAAGAAAAGGCGGACACCGCGACCTTGAGAGATACTATGCCGCAATGCAGATGGACTTTGACAGCGAGGAGCTGCTGCCGAAGCTTGCCATTCACAAGGCGATGATGAGCGGCGATCAGGAGCTGCTCGTTGTATACGACGATGAGTCGCAGCTTGAGCTCGGCTATGCGCTGGTGTGCATAAGGAATCTTTACGGTTACGTGCTGCTCAAGTATTTTGCAATACTGCCGTGGTACAGGGAAAAGGGCGTCGGCATTGAGGCAATGCGCCTTATGAACAAGCGCTATGCCGGCCGTCAGGGCATGATCGCGGAGATCACCGAGTTTGACGACCCCGAGGAGAACCATGTGAAGAAGCTGTTCAAGTTCTTCGCGCGCTTCGGCTATGTCGAGGCCGAGTGCGACTATACCATCAGCGGTACGCGCGCGCACGTCATGGTCAAGCCCATCAAGGGCACGGCGGACATCGCGCCTGTCGTGCACCGCATAATTTCCGACTTCTACTCCCGCTGCATGCTGCCCGCAGCCATGTACAGGATGATAAACATCCGGCCGGTGAAAAAAAGCGGGGACTGATATTCCCGCACGGCCCGTGCCGGTGACGCAATATGACATACACCGCAGAGAGAATGCGGTAAAATCCATAAAATGAACATACTTGTAAAACAAATCTTTGAAAACAAGGAAGCAGCCGCCCTCCCCGGTCTTATCGAGAGCGGCGGGCTTCCTGCGCTCGTTTCCGGGTTGTCGGCGGTGCACAGGGCAAACCTCGCCGCCGCACTGAGGCTTGAGACGGGCAGGCCGGTATTCGTTATCTGCCCGGACGATACCGCGGCGGAGAACTTCGCACGCGATCTGAGCTCAATGCTCGGAGAGGATGCGGAGAGCCTGATAATGCGCGACTATACCTTCTACGCTGTCGAGGCCGCGTCGCGGCAGACAGAGCAGAGGCGCATTGCCGTCCTCTGCCGTCTGGCAGAGGGAAAGGCGCCGGTTGTCGCGGCCTCTGTCTCCGGCCTTATCCAGCGCACCATACCGCGCGATACGCTCGAACGCGCCGCGTTCACCATAACCGACGGCGGCAGCTGCGCCATAGAGGACGTGGAGGACGCGCTCGTCCGCTGCGGCTACAGCCGCTGCGATCAGGTGGAGGGGCAGGGTCAGTTCGCCCGCCGCGGCGGAATACTGGATTTCTTCTCGCCGGGCGCAGAGGAGCCGGTGAGAATAGAGTTCTGGGGCGATGAGATAGACTCGATGGGCCGCTTCGACATTGCGACCCAGCGCCGGACGGAGCAGATAAAAAGCTGCACGATACTTCCTGCGGCCGAGACGCTGCCGCAGCTCACGGCAGGCGGGACGGAGGCTCTGTGCCGCGAGATAGACGAGTTTGCGGATAAATACGCGCGCCGGCGCAGCAGCGAAAATGCGGCGGCTCTCGCCGCCACGATGCGTGCAGATGCCGGCAGGCTCCGCGGCGGCGTGATGATGAGCGACGCCGACCGCTATCTGCCCGTGATCTATCCCGAGGCGAGCGGGGCCGATTATATTCCGGAGGATGCCATCGTCATCCTCGACCAGCCCAGCCGCTGCGCCGAGCGCGCAAGGGAGTATATAAAGCAGCTGGGCGAGGATATAAAGGAGCTGCAGCGCCGCGGTCAGACCGCAATGAGCGCGGACGGCTACTATATCACGTTCGACGCGCTGGTAAAGCGGCTCGGGGAATACCCGCTGTACATGGCGGACGCCTTCACGCTCAGCAGGAGCCCGATACCGCCGAGGACCATCACAAGCATCCCCGCAAAGCAGCTCCCATCGTACTCCGGCAGCGCCGAGGCCGCGGCGGAGGATGTGAAGATGTATCTCAAGGAGAGCTTCAGCGTCGTCGTGCTCGCAGGTGATGAGCGCCGCGCAAAGGTCCTGCAGGATTTCTTCGTTAACCATGAGATACCCGCGCTGATATACCCGGAGCTCAAGAAGCTGCCGGAGCCGGGCCGCTGCGCTATCACGATAGGCTCCATTTCCTCCGGCATCGAATACCCCGGCCTGAAGCTTGCGATCCTCACGGACGCGCAGATGATCCGGGCAAAGAACAAAAAGGCAAAAACCGCGAAAAAAAAGCTCCCGCCGGGACGGCAGAGAATAGAATCCTGCGCTGATCTCTCGGTGGGCGATTACGTCGTGCATGAAAACCACGGCATAGGCCGGTTTGCAGGCATCGTCAAAATGCAGGTAGACGGCTTTGAGAAGGACTATATAAAGCTCGACTATGCCGGTACGGATACGCTCTATGTCCCGGCCACGCAGCTCGACCTTGTGAGCAAGTATACGGGCGGCGGGGAAGAGCATGTGGTGAAGCTGTCGAAAATGGGCGGCACCGAGTGGGCAAAGACCCGCTCAAAGGCCAAGAGCGCGGCAAAGGATATGGCGAAGAAGCTCATCCAGCTCTACGCTCAGCGCCAGCGCCTGCCGGGCCATGCTTTTCCGCCGGACAGCGAGTGGCAGCGCGAGTTTGAGGATAATTTCGGCTACACGGAGACTGACGACCAGCTCCGGTGCATAAACGAGATAAAGCAGGATATGGAATCCGCCGTTCCGATGGACCGGCTTCTGTGCGGCGACGTCGGCTTCGGCAAGACGGAGGTCGCGCTGCGCGCCGTGATGAAATGCGTGCTTGACGGCAGACAGGCCGCGATACTTGTGCCTACGACCGTCCTCGCGCAGCAGCACTACCAAACTGCGCTCCAGCGCTTTTTCGGCTTTCCCGTCAACATTGCGGTGTTGAGCCGTTTCAGGACCGGCGGCCAGACCTCAAAGACACTCGCGGATATATCCAGCGGCAAATGCGATCTTGTTATCGGCACGCACAGGCTTCTGAGCAAGGACGTAAAGTTCAAGAATCTCGGCCTTCTCGTCGTGGACGAGGAGCAGCGCTTCGGCGTGACGCATAAGGAGCACATAAAGGAGCTCAGTCAGGGCGTGGACGTGCTGACGCTCTCGGCAACGCCTATCCCGCGCACGCTCAACATGGCAATGTCCGGCATACGCGACATGTCCACGATAGATGAGCCGCCGGAGAACCGTCTCCCGGTGCAGACCTTCGTCATGGAGCACGACTGGAACATCATCGCCGATGCGATACGCCGCGAGATACAGCGCGGCGGGCAGGTCTATTACCTTCATAACCGCATCGACGATATAGACCGCACAGCCGTGCGCATACGCGAGCTTCTGGACAACGAGGTCACGGTCGGCGTGGCGCACGGGCAAATGGACAGAAACATGCTCTCATCCGTGATGGAGAGCACGGCGAACGGCGAAATACAGGTGCTCGTCTGCACGACGATCATCGAGACCGGTATAGACATACCGAACGTGAATACGCTCATAATAGAGGACGCGGATCATCTCGGACTTGCACAGCTGCACCAGATCCGCGGCCGCGTCGGCCGCTCGACACGGCGAGCCTCGGCATATCTCACGTTCCGGCGCGACAAGGTGCTCACCGAGATCGCAGAGAAGCGCCTGAACGCGATACGCGACTTCGCGGCCTTTGGTTCGGGCTACAAGATCGCAATGCGCGACCTTGAGATACGCGGCGCGGGCAATCTTCTCGGCGCGGAGCAGTCCGGCCACATGATAGACGTGGGCTACGACATGTACATGAAGCTTCTCAGCGAGGCGGTGCTTGAGGCGCGCGGCATAGAGGTGCCGCAGCGCGCCGAGTGCTCGGCTGACCTCGCCGTCGCCGCGAACATCCCCGACAGATACATCCCGTCCGCAGAGCAGCGCATGGACATCTACCGCCGCATTGCGCTGATACGCACGGAGGACGAGGCCGACGATCTCACCGACGAGCTGATAGACCGATTCGGAGATACGCCGCCGGGCGTCAATTCGCTCATCCACGTCGCGCTGCTGAGAGGCGAGGCGGGACGTGCGGGCATAACCGACATCGCGCAGAAGCAGGGCAGCCTGCGGTTCACGGTCAGGGATTTCGACATGGAGAAGGTCTCCGCGCTGTACGCAAAGCCGGAATACAAGGGGCGCCTCCGCGTCGAGGCCGGGACGAAGCCGTGTCTGAGCCTGAAAATAAAGGAGAAGCGCCGCGTGATAGACGAGGCGCGCAGATTTACCGCTGATTGGGCCGCGCTGGGTGCGCCGGAGCAGCCTGCAAAATGAATAATCGGTTAAAATGTGCAGCTGCGGCTTGTTAAAAGCTGTAATAGGTGGTATATTCAATTTAATTACGGCAGCGCCGGAGACGCATTGCGGCGCTGTCTCAATACGCGACACGCGAAAGGAAACTGACAGATGAAGAAATTTATAGCCCTGCTTATTGCGATATGCCTGGCGTTTGCCATATTCACCGGCTGCAACGGCACATCCTCTTCCGACGGCACGTCCGTGGAGGATACGGCGCCTGCGGAATCCTCCGCACCGAGCGAAGAACCGGCATCCGAAGCTGACGAACAGCCCGCAGCGGAGATCCACTCGGTGGATCTTGAAGCGCTCTACGCCAGCCATGAGCCGGATGAGGTCGTCGCCTCCGTGGACGGCAGCGATATTACGTGGGAGGAATACTATTATTTTCTCTCCGTGCAGGTACAGCAGATAGACAACTACTTTGCACAGATGGCCTCCTATTACGGCGAGACGGTGAACTGGGACGATGAGATAGACACCGACGCGACCTATGAGGATATTGCCGTTACAAACGCCGAGAGCATGCTGAGCCAGCTCATCGTCATTGAGAAATATGCCGCGGACAACGGAGTAAAGCTCGGCAGCGATGACGACGAGCAGCTCGCCAGTCAGCTCCAGAGCGATATTGCCACCGTCTGCGGGGACGACGCCACGGAGGAGCAGTTTGACGAGGCTATCAGCGGCATGCACCTGACCCGTGAGCTCTACGACCGCATGAACAGAGTAAATCTTCTCTACTCCAAGGGCTTCAAGGAGAAATACGGCGAGGACGGCGAGCTTGTGAGCGACAAGGATGCGATAAAGTACCTTGAGGATAACGGTTACCTCTCCGCAGGCCATATTCTGCTCATGACAATCGACCCGGCGACGGGCGATGCGCTCAGCGACGATGAGATCGCGGAAAAGAAGGCGACGGCAGATAAGCTCGCGGAGGAACTCAAGGCGATAAAGGATCCCGAGGAGCTGAATAAGCGCTTTGCAGAGCTCAAGGAGCAGTACTGCGAGGATACCGGCAAGGAGACCTATCCCGACGGCTATGTGTTCACAGAGGGCACGATGGTAACGGAGTTTGAGGACACCGTGAAGGCTCTCGAGGATAACGAGGTATCCGAGCCTGTCCTGTCCAGATACGGCTACCATATCATAATACGTCTTCCGCTTGACGCGGACCGCACCGTCAGCTACACCAGCGACGGCTCTCCCGTGAGCGCGCGGTACCTCTACGCAAGCGATAAGTATACGAAGGACGTTCAGGCCGTTATTGACTCCATGGAGGTAAAGCATGCCGACGGCTTCGACAGAGTCGATATCGCCGGATATGTGAAGTAAATATTCAGCCAACCGAAAAACGCTGTGACCCGTACCGGGCTCACAGCGTTTTTCTTATCTTCCCGATAATAAATATCAGCGGCAGAACAATAAACGCGACGGCGAGGTTTGCGCACGGCACGATCATCTTTGACCAGGTGTCGAGACTCAGCGGGTCCGACGGTATCTCCAGCGCGGTCACGACCGCCGCGGCCGCGCACAGCCATATCACCCAGCGCCCGCTGCGCATATCCATGGCCTTTTCCCCGGCGTAATCCGCGCTCTTGCCCATCGCCAGACGCAGACAGTACTGCGCGACAAAAATGCACAGGGATATGACTATGAAGTCGGAGAACACCCACAGAGATACGAGCAGCGCCTCCACGCGCTCAAGGTTGCGGAAGAACACCAGATTCTTCACGAGCGTGAAGAAGGGGTGCGTCAGTCTCGCAGCGAGCTCTGCGCCGAAGCAGCCGACTATGTCCGTTATAAGCCAGAACAGCAGAAGCACCACGCCCAGCACCCACATCAGCGGATCGCGCAGGCGGGTGCTGGTGTCCGGCTTCATATTGCTGAGGAAACAGGCCGTATAGACGGGCATGACGACAACGTCGACGGTGGCGGCAGAGCCCTTGAGTATGCCGGCCGCATCGGCGGCCGTGACCGGAAGAAGGTTTTCGGGCCGGACGGAGAAAAGAGCGAATATCAGAACAAGCAGAAGTACGCCCAGGACCGTCGGAAGCAGCAGATTGGCCGTCCTTATTATGGAGCGCGCTGAGCTGAGCGCGGCGATGAGGCACAGCACTCCCATCGTGAGCACGAATACCTTCGGGCCGCTGCTGGGGTACATCGTGGTCATTATCCGCTCCGCGCCCGACAGCAGCGTCAGCCCGCCGTACAGCAGAAACCACAGCGAGAGAAGCACGAGCGCCGTCTTGCCGGCGCGCATGCCGAGCGCGCGCAGTATCAGCTCGGCAAAGCCCTCGTTGTTCTGCCGCCGCATCAGAAACGTGTGCAGAAACCAGATATATAAAAACAGCACCGGCAGCGCGGCGGGCACCGAGACCCATGCGGCGCGCCCGGCAGCGGACGCGGAGACAGTCGGCACGAGCCGCAGAGCGGGAGCGAGAAAGAACACCGTGCATGCAGCCAGAAGCTGCCGCCGGTTGAAGCTGTAGTCCGTTTTCAAATTATCACCAGCCTATGCGGTTTGTCGTGTATCGTTGCTGTGACTGAGCTGTCCCTTTACCGTCACGCGCAGCTCGAGCGTGGGAAATATCTCCGTGAACGGCTTGTCCATTGCCGCGTACTCCGACGGAGAGCTGCGCTCCACGGTACCGGCGAGACCGAGAAAATCGGCGTTGAGTTGCCGCGAGATGCGCAGCACATAGCTTATCCTGTCGGAGACGTAGGATTCGAGCTGACCGGTGAGGTAGTCGGCATATTCGGCGTCGTCAAGGTCGCTTTTGCCGTTTATCTCCTTCACGGACGCGCGGACGGACGCAGATACGTCCACCCGGCTCAGCGCACCGCTGCTGTCCCAGACCGGAGTGATGCCGCAGCTGCCGCGGTTTATCTCCATCGTGACGCTTGAGCCGCGGCTGTCGGTCACGACAATGTCGTTTCTTCCGACGGAGTTGAGAAGAAAGCAGACGCCTAGCCCCTGCTCCATGCTGAGATAGGCGCAGAGCCTGGAATCCTTCAGCACGGCGTAGCCCGCCGCAGCGACGGTGCTGCTGCCCGCGCCGGAGCTTTTTTGAGACGCTCCGCTGCCGCCCTGAGCTTCGCCGCTTCCCGCCGCGCTGGATGAATCCTGTATGGAGGGGGAGAGCTCCAGCGCGCAGGCAAGCGCGCTGCCGTAACGGAGGGAGGAGCGCTCTATATCGGCGGCGGTGAACAGCGTCCCTGCGCTGCGGTTTTCAAGATATTCGCGCACGCCCATGAGTATCTCGGAGATACCCTTGCCCTCGTCTCCCGTGCCCATTATTGACTCCGCGGCGGTGCCGCCCCTGATTATATATACGGGCATGTCCATGCGCAGCCGCGGAGCCTGACAGATGTAGTTCATAGCGTCGTCTATTCCGAGCCTTGCGGCGTCCTCACCGATGAGCAGGCTTCCGATGTGTGAGAAAAACAGAGATTCCTCGAACGAGTAGTTCTGCGTCCGGTCAAAGGCGGAGGATATATTTACGCCCTCGACCTCGAGGCGTATCGGGCTGCTGCCTTTCTCGGTGTTCGCTGCGGAGGCGAGCGAGAGCTTCACGCCGCCGTCCGCCGTGTCCAGACCCATCGTCTGCAAGACGAGAAGCTGCTCCATTTCGCGGTAGTTTGAGTATATGGAGCCGCAGGCGCAGAGGGACGGGAGCATGGCGAGAACAAGAAGAATGCAGAGCGCTCTTTTCATTTCTGCCGCCTCCTGTCCGGCGTCCGCAGCAGCGGATCGCGGTATTTGTCCTGCGTCTTTGGGATGCGGAAGAGTATCCTTGTCAGGCTGAACGGAACGCCCTCGCTCAGCGGAGCCGTGTAGCTTGTGCCGAAGCTGTCGATCTTTGCAAGGGAAAATACGAGCCAGCAGCTTACGACGGCTACGCCGAACAGCCCCGCGGCGATCGCGGCGAGCAGCAGCGCAAAGCGCGACAGCCGTATCGCGCCGCCCATATCCTGGCTGGGCAGTGTATAGCATGCGATGCCGGAAAGCGCCACGACAATTATTGCGATAGGCGATATGACGCGCGCCTCGACGGCGGACTGCCCCACGATGAGCGCGCCGATGATCGACACCGTGTCGCCGATAGGATCGGGCAGGCGGAGACCGGCCTCCTGAAGCAGCGTGAACGCTATCAGCATGCCCAGCACCTCGAGTGCGGTAGAAAAGGGGACGTTCTGCTTTGCGTCTATTGTGGACAGCAGCAGGCGCGTCGGTATCATCTCCTGATGATACATGGCGACGGCGACGTACAGCGCCGGAAGAAGCGCGCTCAGAGCGAGCGAAAGATAGCGCACGAGCGAGATAGAGCTTGTAATGAGATAGTGGATGTTTGCGTCGCCTGTCACCTTCATGAATTCGGCAAAGGTCACGGGAAGAACGAGCCCGACGGGGATGCCGTCCACAAGCAGGCCGACGCGCCCGTCCATAAGATACATTGCGAAGCGGTCCGGCCGCTCGGTGTGCAGCAGCTGAGGAAACGGCGAGCCCGGATTATCCACGAGACTCTCTTCAAGTATACCGACGGTGAGCAGTGAGTCGACATCGAGCGCGTCAAGCCTGCGCGCAAGCTCAGCTACCGTGTCAGGTGCCGCGACGCCGTCTATGAACATAACGGCGACGCGCGTGGAGGATTTGCGGCCGACAGTGCTCTCAATGAGCTTGAGCTTCGGCGAACATATGCGGCGGCGGACGAGCGCGGTGTTCACGCGCAGAGTTTCAACGAACGAATCCTTTGCACCCTTCAGCGCCTTTTCAAGCGTGGGTTCGGAGACGGAGCGGGCCTTGTCCGAACGCACCTCAAAGCAGAGCGCGCTGCCGAGACCGTCAAATATGACGGCGCAGTGGCCGTGCGTGAGTGCGGAGATGGTCTCATCAGTCGACAGACATTCCTTTACGGAGTAGGAGTATACGCCGCCTGCGAGTATCGCCGCGTGTGCCTGCTGCTCGTCCTTTGCGCCGCTGGAGCGGGCAAACTGCGTCAGAGGACGCAGCACAAGAGAGGAGACGTCACTCCCGGATACGATGCCGTCAAGCCAGCAGACACTGAGCCTGACATTCTTCTCAAGGCCGAAAGAAATTTCACGCATTTCAAAATCGGAGCAGCTTGCAAATATGTCGGAGAGATTCTTTTTATTAAGAGGACAGCTGTATTCAGGCTGCCTGAGCGGATGGTAAGATCCGGCTTGAAAGAAAGAATTATACATGTTGTGTATTATCCCCAGAAAGACCGCAATAATTAGTATGTAAAAAAATAATTTCAAATTTGTAAAAAAAGTTGTTGACAAAGGGGGAAATAGGTGGTATATTAGCCAAGCGCTCGAGAGAGCGGCTCGGAAGAACGGGCTTGAGGACAAAAAGATTTCAAAAGAAATTAAAAAACCTCTTGACAAATGAAAACTTCTGAGTTATAATAACAAAGCTGTCGCCGAGAGGGCACAGCGAGAGAATGTACCTTGAAAATTGAACAATGTAAGAAAAGCTTATGCTAAATAAGCACCAGAAAAGGGTTCAAGTCAGAAATGACTTTTATCATTTAATTTCTTTTGAGAGCTAATTAAGCATTCAAAAAATTAGATTTTAACTGTTTAATCAGTTGAGATACAATTTATTGAGAGTTTGATCCTGGCTCAGGATGAACGCTGGCGGCGTGCCTAACACATGCAAG
>OIYO01000219.1_pt1 | contig 57032 bp, 65 predicted proteins | sample 1588191 | NCBI WGS metagenome assembly OIYO01 (sample SAMN03283275) | human gut metagenome | biome: human-associated habitat; material: feces | host: Homo sapiens | place: Peru | collected 2012 | reverse complement strand
AAAAAATCTATATAGAGCAAATATAAAAACTGTTATTAAATAAACTATAAAAATTGTTTCTTTACTGGTTACACACCAATAATATAAATCATAATTTATTCTATACAAGCTATTTCCTAAAAAATTTCCTAAAACTCCATCTAAAACTACAATATAGAATAATATTGAAATAATATAATAAATTATTATTCTTAGTATTACTTGACCTACTAATTTCATTTTTTCTTTAAATAATCCCTTATTTTTCAATTTTATATCCAACTCCCCATACTGTTTTTATAAATTTAGGCTTCTTGCTATCTTCCTTTAATTTTTCTCTTATTCTCCTAATATGTACCATTACAGTATTATTGTTCTCCAAATATTTTTCTTTCCAAACTTTTTTAAATAATTCTTCCGAACTAACTACATTCCCTCTTTTTTGTGCTAAATACAATAATATATCAAATTCCATTGGTGTTAATTCAATTATATTATCATATAACTTGCAGATGTGTTTATCCTGATCTATTTCTAACCCATCTATATATATGATATTTTCTTCAACTTTTTCATTATATTTTGTGTATCTTCTATATGCAGATTTTACTCTTGCAATAAGTTCTAATGGATTGAAAGGCTTGGTTATATAGTCATCTGCTCCGAATCGTTAATCCCTGTATTTTATCCTTGTCTTCAATTTTAGCTGTTAGCATTATTATAGGAAAATTAAAACCTTTATCTCTTATCATTTTACATATCTTAAATCCATCAACATCTTTAATCATTACATCTAAAATTGCAAAATCTAATTTTTGATTATTAATACAGTCTATTGCTTTATTAGAATCATAAAATTTATAAACATTATAATTTTCATTTTTCAAATAAACTTCTACTAAATCTGCAATTTCTTTTTCATCATCTAATACTAAAATATTCATATTTTCCTCTTTTCTATCAATTGGTATTCTATCACAATAAGCCAATAAATTCCACCGATTCGACAAATTGTAAGAAAATGTTAAGATTTATTTAATAATTTCTTAAAACTTATTATTTTCTTTATTTGTATAATATAGACAAGTTACTGGAGGGATTTCAAATGAAGAAAAAAAGAAAGAAATTAAATAAAAAAAGAATTTTAATAATATTAATTATAATTTTTGCAATATACTTATGTATAAAAAATAGCATATTTAGTAATATTTCTTATGATTTGAATAAAGCTATTTCAGAAATTACTGATAATTCAGAATATAAAACTATTAAACAAGATACAAATGACAATTACTCTGGAATTGGTCAGAAAAAAGTCAAGAATAAAGATGGCTATTTTACGACATTTACAACGATTGAAAATCATCAAAAAACATACATAGAATATAAGCAAAATGGTAATTCATCTTGGAGTAATAAACAATATTGGAATGGAACTATGGAAGAAAATGGTTGTGGTATTACTGCAGTTGCAACTATATTAAGTGGTTATGATAAAAATTATACACCTGAAGATCTTAGACAAAAATATTATCCTGTCCTGGATTATGATTCACTTTCAAAAGAATTATCTAATACTTTTAATATTAAAAATACTGATTTTTATTATGATAGTGTGCATTTATCTAAAGAAAAATTACAAGAGCATTTAAAAACTAATAGACCTATTTTAATTTGTGTATGGAATCAACCTCATAATAATCGTTGGACTACTGCTTCTCATTATATGGTTTTGCTTGCTTCTGATGATAATGATATGGTATATATATCAAATCCTAATGGAGGAGAAAATGATAGCAAAAGTTCTGGTTGGTATAAATTTAAAGAAGTAACACCATATATTGCAAAAGCTTTATATATAGAAAGTTATTAAAGACAGTTTATTCAACTGTCTTTCTTAAATTTTTCTTTACATTTTATATATTGTGCTACTAAGAAATAATTTTTTATATCTTGCTCATCTAATCCAGAAAAAGCAATAAGTTCATTATATAGATAACTGCTACCTTCAACAAATTGTAATTTGTATTGCTAATTAAATATATTTACTAGCCTCTTTAATACTTAACTTGTCCATTTTGTCTTTATATTTTTCAACAAACTCTTTAACCCATTTCGGATTTGTTTTAGAATAATCTCTTAAACTCCAACCAATAGCCTTATTTATAAAAAATTCATTACTACCAAAATTATTTACAATTATTTTTTCTAATAATTCTGTATTAGTTTTTTCTTTTCTACAAAGTTGATGGTCTATTGCTATTCTTCTTACCCAAAAATCTTCATCTTTTGACCATTTCAACATCAAATCATTTATTCTTTCATCTTTAAATGCTATATTTCCAACGATTCTATCTAGTCCATCTATTGTATCCCACCATTGTTTTGACTTTATATATTTAAAAATTTTAGAAACATCATCATAAGTTAAATATTTTTGCATAGTTACTAAATAGTCCATGACTAAATATTGAAATTCTCTATAGTCATCTTCATAACATTTATCTAAAAAATCCCAATCTACAACTTTACTTACTTTTTCTTCTTTTAATAAATCTTTATAAAATGACTTTCTTATTGGAGTTGCTAATCCATAGAATTTGAACAAATCTCTCATATATTTTGACATCTTTACAGCATTTTCTTCATCTCTATTTTGTTCAAAAAGATGTTTAATTTTTGTATATTTATCCATAATAATCTCACCTCCAAATTACTATTTTTCTAACTAATTACTAAATTGTAATTTGTCTAGTACATAATTACTTTATTAAAAATTAAAATATGATGTATTATAATCTAAGTCAATTCCTTTTATTTGTGCCATTTCTTCAATCGTAACAAAAGCATATCCTTCTTTTTCAAGTTCTTCCATTGCTAATAAAGCTCCTTCTACTGATTCTGTATATATGTCATGCAATAATACAATAGAGCCATCAGATACATTTTTTAAAATTTCTTTTTTTATTAAATTACGATCTTTTAATTTCCAATCAATAGAATCTACATTCCACAAAATAGTGTGCATTAACAGTTGATTTTTCATATGAGAATCAATATTTCCATATGGTGGTCTTAACAATGTTGGCTCTACTCCAATAATATTTTTTATCTCAATTATACTGTTATTAACTTCATATAAAAATTCATCATTACTCAATAATTTCAAATTTTTATGATTTTGAGTATGTGTTCCTATTTGGTTTCCTTCTTGATATGCTCTTTTTAAAACCTCTTGATGATATGCAACTCTATTACCAAGTACAAAAAATGTAGCTTTAGCATCATATTTTTCCATACCATCTAAAAGTCGTGTAGTTGTTTTTGTATTTGGCCCATCATCAAAAGTAAACGCAACTAACTTCTTATTTTTATATTTTTCTAAATCACGTTTTTGAGTAGTTAAGTTGTTGCCATTTTCTTCTTTTTGGTCATTGTTTTGATATTCATTTCTTAATAGTGAATTTACCTGTTCATAAGAAAGATTTATTTTTATTTCTCCTATTGCTCCATATACTACCTGATAAGGTGGGAATATAATTGTCATGCCCTCTTTATCTAAATAAAAATATTTGTAATTTTCTTCTATTGGATTTATCCCTTCATTTAACCATTCTTCATCGAATTCGAATTCTTTTTCCTCTGAATATTTTAGTAATTCATGCTTAACAATCAATGTCAATTCATTAAATGAATTATTATCTTTGACTATATCATTTATAGTTTCATATTTCCCTTTTGCTTTATTATATATATATGTTTCATACTGTCTATTATAATGAGCACCACCTGTATAATCATTTGTCATAATATTAACAAATATTAAATCATTATATTCTAATGTGTGAGCTGTTAAAATAAAATCATATCTAAAATCCATAATATCTTTAGAATCTTCAACAGTTTTTAAGAATTCATTTTTTTGTGTTTCAATATATGTTTCGACCTTTTTATCTATCTCATCAATATCTGTTTTATCATAATCAATTTTCAAATCATAGTATTCTGTTGTAGCAATTAAATGATTTTCTTCTATTTCTTTGTTTTTTGATTTGTTATTTATTATTGATTTACCAATAATAAATAATATAATTATAATAAAAATTAGAATTGTAAATTTTCCTCTTTTATTCATTTTTCTTTTTTTCTTCATTTCATACACCTTCTATTAGTTCTCTTAAAATATAATTTATTAGTTTGACTTCTCTACAAATTACTATTTTATTTTCTCATATCTTATCATAAATTCTCAAAAAAATAAAGCCAGAAGAATTATTCTCCTGACTTTTTTCATCTTTTGTACTTTTAAAATTTTTTCTTTTGTATTTTATATATTTTATCTTTAGTTAGCATTATTTATAGATAAATAGCCTATATTAATATAGTCTTTATCTAGCATATTATAAGATTTTTCTATATATACTACTAACTTCAAATCTAAATCTTTCAAATTTTCGATTTTTTCTGATTCTAGTTTATCATTAAGCTTAATATTTAATTCTTTGCCATCTTCAAGCTTATATAAACTAATGCGAATATTATCTTTCAACTCATCTTTAACTTTGAATTTTACTTTATATACACCATCATCATTTACTTTTGGACTAAATGTATATTCAGCAAGCCTTCCTTCAAAATTTAATGAATTAAGATAAAGTTTATCATAATCAGTTTTATCCTGGTTGATACAAACTATTACACTAATTGTTATACTGATTATTGCTAGTAATATAGCACATATTAAGATAATCCTTTTCTTCATTGTTCCCCTCCTTATATTTATATACTCCTTAGATAAGTATGTAGATCAAGAATATAAAAGGGGATTACCAAATATTATTGAAAGGAGCAAGAATAATATTTTTATTTTAAAAATATTGCTCAACTCTACATACTTATCTAAAAAGTATATCTACTTCTTAGCTTGTACCTATATTTTAGCACCCTTATTCTTGAAAGTATACTGCAGGATTTTGCAACTTTTTTGCAAAAAATTATGTCAAGATATTAAAAGAATGTAGTATTTCCAATAGATTACTTCTAAGACTTGGATTGATTATAACTGTTGCACCTATTGTTAATAAGACTAAAATCACTAAAATAAATATAAATTTAACTATTCTAATTAGTAAATCAGTTATAAAATTTAATATTTTAATTCCTGTATTTTTTTCTTTATCAAAAACAATTGTATTTTTATCTTTATCTAAGTTTAAATTCTTATATAATTTTTCTTTTTCTATCTTCTCATTCTTTTTTTCAATTGCTCGATCATACAATGATTTAGTTTTACTTCTTTTTAACATTTTCTTTATCCCTTTTCTTTTTAAATATATCTAATAATCCTTTTTTCTCTTTTACCTCTTCAATTGTAGTATTTAATAAATAATCTTTTAAAACTTTTTCATAAAAGCTTTTATTTCCTACAATAAATGGTTCTGGAACAGATTCACTAAATGAAGCTCGCTCCTTCCAAAACTTACCTAAGCTTTCTTTAAATTTCTCTCTATCCTCGTTTCTAACAAAATTAAACATTAGATAAGAATTACTATCTTCGCCAATAATCATAAATGTTTCTATAAGTTTATTTATCTCCCACGCTTTATTACCTGAAACGATTATTTTTAAATCTCTTGTTAAAAATGATGATATTTCTTCTTTACTCATTTCTTCAAAGTTACCAAAGTCAAATACATAAAATTCATACTCAAATTTCAATATATCCGCCAAATTTTCTGTTCTTTGATATAAGTCTATTCCTTGATATGTAATCTTTCTTAAAACGTCATTATAAATTGTTGGTATTGATTCATCTTCAACTAAACTATAAATAGAATTATGCTTATTATTTTCTATATAGCAAGCTGTAACATTGGTTAATTCTGATAAATATTTAACTATATTTATTGCAACTGTAGTTGCTCCAATATGTCTTTCTGTCCCTGCAATTCCAATAGTAATTGTCTGTTTAGCTCTTTTTATATTCTCTTTTACTACTTTTGTTGTTTTGTTTATTACAAGCATACTATCATTAATTTTATATTTCATTGCATTACCAAAAGTCATTCCTTCAACTGAAAAAGCTCTTTCAATTTCATCTGCAAATATAACATCATTCTTGGCTGTTACTATATTGTAAATACCTAAATTAAATAATCGTCCTAATAAAACATTACCTTCTTTATAACCTTCTGCTAAAATGATTATTCTAACATTATACATTCTTCTAATAAGTTCTATTGAACTTGTTATTTCTTCCTCTGATGTTGTATTAGTTATTGCTTGTAAATCTAAAATCAAATAATCTACTCCATTTAAGTTTCTTAATTCTGTTTCTAAGAATTTTTTTAGATTATATTCATTTATAAATCTCATAACAAGATTAATTCTATGTTCCTTGCAATAATCTTCTATAATAACTCTTGGTTCTTTTGAAATATAAATATACTTCTTATATAATCTATTTTCCTCCATTGTTACAGCTTCCTTTCCTATTCTTCTTGACTATCTATATTATCTTGCTCGTCTTCACTATATAAAACAATTTCTCCTGTATCTAATTGAATTATGTCTGTATTTTCATAATGAATTGTGTTATTATCGCTTGTTGTATTTTCCTCTACTAACCCTTTTAATCTATCCATAAAATCATCTACACTTGTGTTTTGCGTATCTCCCTGCTGTGATGTTGAATCTTTTATTTTTGTATTGCTTTCTGTATTTCCATCTCTCATATTTAGAACAACTGCTAATACAATTACTAATACTAAAACTATACTTAAAATAATTAATTGTTTTTTTAATTCTTGTTTTTCTTTCATTTTTTACTCCTTATCCGTTGCCCTGTGAACTTCCAAATAAATAAGGAAATGGATTCACAGCATTAGCACTTGAATTTTTATCTAATCTAACTTCAAAATGAAGATGTGGACCTGTACTATTTCCTGTACTTCCCATTGTTCCTAATACTCTTCCTTGCTCTACTGTTTCGCCAACTGTTACTTGTATTGAGCCATTGATCATATGTCCGTATAGAGTATAGAAAGTAGAACCATCATCTCCAGTATGTTCTAAAACAACATAATTACCATATCCAGTTAATCCTGCATTTGCAACTACTACTAATCCTCCAACAGAAGCACATACTTTTGGACTTGCTTTTGATACACATACTATATCCATTCCGTGTGTGTGCTTTTGTTTGTGTAACTCCATTTACTGTTATAGTTCTACTAGGAGAAAACTTTGATGTAATAACATCTCTTGTACTATCCCACTTTTCAAATGGTATATTGAATTTTGCTCCTACATACTTATATGTACCTTCTACAACTTCTACACTTCCACTACCAGAGCCACCTCCAGCACTTGCAGAGCTACCCTCATCATCATCTGTTTTTGCTGTACCAAACATTCCAATTAATCCAAATAATCCTATTACAATTATCATAAATCCTACACATACACCAATAATAATTGCCTTTACTTTTAATGATAGAAAACTAAATACTATTCCTGTAAAATCTTTTGCTTTATTATCTGACATTTATCTTCCTCCACCAACTAAATATTCCTTTTCCCAATCTAGTGCTTTTACATTTATTAAGGTATGTCCTGAACCTATAAAGAATAATCCACGTCCGTTTATCTTTTTGACTTAATATTGCTTTTTCTTCTTGATTTAAGTTATACAAATTAACAACTTCCTCCAAGTCTTTACCATCTACGCCAAAGAAAAATTTATAGGTAGAGTTATCCAAAAAGGCTTGACCATACATACGAATTTCTGGAGCTAAAAAATCGACCAAACTTTGCGTAATTACCATAAGTCCACATTCGTATTTTCTTGCTCTCTTACAGAAATTTCTTAAAAATTCAATTGTTTGTGGTACTTTTCTATCAACTAATAAATAAGCTTCATCACATACAACATAACATCTTTCTTCACGATTTCTAAATGCTTGATCCTGGCAATATCTTAATATATTAAAATACTGACATCTTTTTACCTTTTCAGAAGCTCCTTGAAGGCTATAAACATCTAAACATACAAAAGAACTGTCTAAATCTAATGAAGTATATCCATTAAATATTTCTCCGTGATGTCCGATTGAAAGTTCTCTTACTACTGCTCTAATTTCTTCTAATTCTTTTTTATGGTCTTTATTTGTATTTACTTTTTCAATTAATAAATTGTATAAATCCTCCATAATAGGAAAATCTTTTGAATCTTTATTTGTTATATCTGTTTCATAAGTTATTCCATAAGTTCTATAAAGTTCTTCTAATATCTCCATTAATAAGCTCATTTGTAATGATGTTATTTCTGGATAATATAATTTGAAAAATGTACTTAAAAAATCTAAATGTAATCCTAATGCAGATTTGCTAGATGTATATTCTCCATCTTCATCATCTTCAAATGCTGTTGCTTCTGGAAGTGGATTTACTTGTAGAGGATTAATTCTTCCTACATTTTTTCCAGTTCCTCCTGAACAGTCAATCCATTTTCCACCTAATAATTTACACATTGGTCGCATTTCTGATTCTGGATCTATTACGAAAATTTTAGTACCATTTAGCCATTCATTAAGCATTATTTTTTTAGCAAGGAATGATTTACCTGAACCACTAGAACCTTCAATAACTATGTTTGAATTAGTTCTATCATTACCTTTGAAAAATGGAGAAAATGCTATCATTCTTCCGTCTTCATCTGTTCCTAGATAATATCCTTCTACATCAACTAAACCACTTCCTGAAAAAGGTAATCCTAAAAATAATGCTTCCAAACTCATAGTTTTATTTGATATTTTAGTAATATCATCATAATATGTATCATAAGGAGAACTTTGTCTTAGAGCTTTATCTTGTATAAATGCAGGTACTCTTGCTTTTAATCCCATTCCTGCAATTTTATTTCTTACAGTTCTACAATTTTCATTAAAGTTGTTGTCTGTTTCTCCAATTGTATTTGAAACGAAAGAAACATTAACGTATGGAATATTATCAACTGTTATGTCTTTTATAATTTTCTCTGCTGATTTAATCTTAAATTCTGCTTGTGTTCTTAGTGCTTCATTGCTTGTTGTATTAAATATGTTTTTATCCGTTGTTAAGCCTTTTGAAACACCATCAACATATTCTTGCACATTCTCTATTGGTGTTACTACTAAACTAACAGTAGTATTTGGAATATCTTTTAAATTTAGCAACCAACCTACATTTACTGCAGATGGATAAGCACTTACATATTGCAATTTGTGTTGATATTCCCCTAGTTGCACTTTATTATGTTTTAATTCAATCCCTTGTGGAGTTATAAGTGCTAATAACTCTTGATTTATAGGCATTGTTTCTATTTCTTTTGTTTTCATTTGTAACTCTCTTTCCATTAGCGTATCGCTAATAAATTTTTATCATTTGTATACTTTATTAAGTTTTAACTTGAAGTGGACTTTCTAAATAATTTTGATCTTCAATGTATGCTATATCTGGATTGTTATAACTATTTATTAATTGAATAATTAATCTTTCATCTAATACTTCTGTTTTATAGCCACTATTTGTCAATTTCATTCTAATTTCACTTATTCTTTTAATAAGTTCTTGCTCTACATACTCATCATTTTCAGCCCATATCATTAAATATATTTCACTTTCCAATGCTTTTCCAGTAGTAGATAAAACTCCAAAACTTCTACTTCTTTTATCTAATAGCGAAAATTTTAAAGCTTCTTTTTCTTTTTCCATTAAACTTGCTTGAAAATCTTGATTCTTTCTTAAATCTATTGGTCTATTTGTAAAGTAAAGTTTTAAAGGTTTTAATTCACTAGCAAAATTTCTTGTAATACTTCGTCCGTGTGCAACTTGTTCATCTTTTGACATCAGTTTACAATTCTTAGGATAAATCCTTAAATAGCATAATACTTTGTTATCTATCGTATATAAAAAATTACCTTGAACATCTTTTACATTTAAAAATAAATTGGCTGAAGTTTTTATATTGTTATTTTTCTTGTTTTTCTTAAATAAATTGAATTTCATTGCTGTTCCTCCTTAACTACATAATGGAATACTCTTTGTCTTTGATAAAACTTGAACATATTACTTATTAATTCAGCTATACAAGTATTGTATTTATCTTTCATTACAGAAATAAATGTTGCTCCTGTTGTCAATATCCATATTCCTAATGCAACTAAATAATTGTTAAATAAAGTGTTAAATATTAAGGCAATAAAAACTGCTATAATTCCTGCAATTGCTGTTGTAATCATTTCTTTTATTCCAATACCATTTATTATTTCCACTCGTACCTTTACATTTGCAGGCATATTTATTTGAAACCTACTCTCATCTTCCATATCTTTTGTATTCCTTTCTCCTTCTAATTTAAGAAGGTATTATAGAGATTCTTCCTCTATTTCTTCTGTATCTATCATTCCTAAATAGTACATATCTTTATGAACATCTAAAAAATAATTACTTAAATCATTTAATGTAATTGAACCTTCTTCTAATTGCTTAAAAATCTCTTCTGCTTGTTCATTACTTTTAAATCGTGTTAATTCCAATCTAAAATTTTTGTTATTTTCTATAAATCCATATTTGCTTGAATTTTTTGCTTTTGGATATGTAGCAATAGAATATATACTCATAAATTCATATACATCTTTCCAATCTTCTATTTGAATATCTGTACCATCTGGCATTTTAGATTTTCTTACAACTTTCATTTTGTATTCCTCCTAATTTGCAACGTGTTTATATTGTGGTTCACAGCCACCATCTTTCCAGGGATTAAATATTAAATCCTTATATTCGTCATCACTATGTATGCTTCCTTTCATTGCAGATGGAATAAGAAGTCCTACGCTCTTTCCGATCGTGTTTATCCCAATACATATAATATTTTTCTTCTGCTAATGCTCCACTTGTTATTCCTTGACATTCATCATAGGCTTTAAATACATCTACGTCTTTTTTCCAAGAATTTAAGAAACTTCCAAAATTGATTTTCTTAACATCAGTTTTCACATAATACTCTCCATCAATTGCAATAGTCCATCTTCCTTTTTTATCTTTTGCTTCTCTTTCAAGAACTCCATCTGTAACTGTAACTTTAATTGATGAAAAATCTCCTATTGCGTCTGCAGATTGTGTATATGGAAAATATGTTAAAACTAAATTTTTAGTTGTACTTATTGTTAAAATAAGAACTAATGCTACTAATCCATTTCTAATTCTTGTTAAATATCTTCTATATTCCATCTCATCTCCAGTTAATATTTTATAAACTGCAATTGCTATCATTAATACACAAGCAAAACCTGCTAAATATCCTAAATAATTTACTATATGATATATCCTACTCATTTTGTCCTCCGTATTTTATCTTTCTATTGATGATTCTTCATATTCTTTTAATTTGCGTTTATATCTTGATATTTCTTGATTTCTAAAATCTTTTTCCGACTGAATATGAATAACCTTTTTTACTAAACCTTTTCTATATTTTTTCTCTTCTTCTTGATATTCTTTAATCAATTCATTTCTAACTTTTATTTGTTCTTCCGCATTTTCTAATTCTTCTGTTAAGTTTTGTACTGAATATACTTGCTCTTTATCAAGTGTAATTTGTATAATTGTTACACCTAAATCTTGTATGTGCTTTTTAATCAGATCTATTGCTTTTCTAGTATTGAAGCCATATACATAACTACAACATTCATCATAATCATATTTAGATGAAGCTATAATTCCTTTATCTATTAAATTTTTTGTTTCATATAATTGATTACATATTTTATATAAATCAATTTCTTTTGTAGTTTTAACCAATCTTCCTTTGTTGTCTAAATAAGTTAATGTATAGGCTTCATTAGGGTGTAATATATTGTCTAAATTCTTTCGTATATAAATCATATTTATCTACCTTTACTAATAATATTTTTAAAGCTACTAACCGTTCTTGTAGCTGTTGATACTTTTGATCCAAGACTTGAATTTCCACCTGCTGTTTCCATAAATTCTCTTAATAAGTGTGGTGTTCTATTTGCTATCATTACTGCTGATAAAGATAGAATTATATGTGCATTATTCATTAATAATATTGAAAATTGTAATAAAGTTAATTGCACTATTACTGTAAAAGCATTTGATATAAATTTTTTTACATATCCATTAAACGCACCACCATCAGAGTTAAGTAATCCAATACAAGCAATTGGAATTGCTAGACGTAATATAAACATTTCGATACCTCTTGTTAGTGTTTGAAAGTATATTAGAACCATATAAATTGCTATTATTAAATAGAAAAATGCTCCTAGTATATTCCAAGCCATATTTCCAATTGTTACTCCCATTGTTTGAAAATCGCCTAACATTCCTATAAATATTGATTGGTATAAGTCATAGCAAATCCAAGCAAATTGTGTATATATGAATCCAAAACAAATCATTATAATTAAAGCTTTTACAAAACCTACCACAACTGTCATTGGACTTACTTCTGGATCTCCGTTTGACCAAGCCATATAGACTTCAATCATTTTCTTAACAAAAAGCATTATTAAAACTGCAATTGCAAAAGTATATACTGCATTATAAATTCCTGAAATACTAAAATTTGAAAGTCCTCTAAAATTTATTTCTATAGCAAAGGCGTTCCAAAACATTACGTCATACACTCCATTAAACCAATTGAAAATCGCCTGTGCTATATAACCAAATAGAAATGAAATTGCTGTTGCTATTAAAACACCTATAACCATATAAATTTCCTCCTATTTTATTTTGGTTCAATTACTATCTCTTCGTCTTCTTCGACCTCTTCTTCAATAATTTCACTATTTTCTTCTTGCTTTATAAATTCATCTGATAATTGTTTTAATTTTTCAAATTCTTTTTCTGTTTCTTTTTTATCTAATTCTTTATATTTGTTTATTTCATCTACTAATCCTAGCAAAGCTTCTTTACTTGTCTTAATTTGAGAAATATAGCCTGACTTTCTAATATTTTTTTGAAGCTCGTCTATATGATGTACCTTACAAAATTGTCTTTCATATTTTTGATATTTTTCTGCTAATTCCTTATGTAGTTCTGGTTCATTTTGACTTGCAATTACTTTTTGATTAAGTTCTTTTAATTCTTTAGCCATAGCATTTTCTTTCCATTTATCGTAAAGACAAGTCAATGCTATTCCTGGTACTCCTGTTACCATTCCAATTAAAGCGTAACGCTTTAAATATCCCCAAATTTTCTCTGTATCTTTTACACTTTGTCCTATTTCTTGCGAAAAATTTTCAATTAAAGCTCTTTCCTCTTTTTCAGCTTGTTTTTTGCGTTCTTCAAGTTCTTTAATCTTCTTTTGACTTTCTGTCTGATTTTTAGTTCCTTCTTTCTTCATAAGTTCTGGATTATCTTCTAAATCCATTTCATTTAGTCTACTTAATACGTCTTTTGATTTTTCGTATTCTTCATCTGTCAATTTTAGATTTTCTTTAACTTCTAAATTCATTCTCTCAATTTGTTCACTTTTTTCCATCTACATTTACCTCCTGTTATTATGAGAAATATCTTCCCATTAGATTTACAATTGTTACAACTATTAAACCAACTACTATACAAACTAAAACTTTTATAATTCCTTTTTTGTGGATTTCTTGATCTCTTTCATCTCCTGTCATAATCTTAAAAACGTGCCATAAAATAAATCCAACTCCAACAAAAGGAATTATCCATTGTAAAGTTCCTGTTAAGTCCTTTACAAGTTTTAACATTCCTGTACCAATCTTACTGCTTTGGATTTCTCCTCCACCTGATACCTCTGAAACAATATCAGCAAATACTGTATTGCTTAATGTCATTATGCCTAGTCCTAGTGATGTTCCTACTGTTAATAATTTTTCTTTAATTTTCATCTTTCGTTTTCCTCCTATAAATTTCCCTTTGGATATTCGATTGCCCCCTGTCTTTTCATAAAATTCAATCGTCTTTCCTCCAGTTCTTGCTCCTTCTTTTTTTGTTTAAGTTCCATTGTCTGCTTGTCTATATCCCATAATTCAAGTGGTGCAATTCTTTTAATCTGCCTTGCGTTTTCACGTTTTTGTCTTACTTTAATGTTCCAATTTTTGTCGCCTAATCCTAATAGCTTATTAAAATTCCACTTGCTTAAATCAGGTGCATTAGTTATAGCAGGTTCACTTCCAGAACACATAACTAGCAAATATGGTCTTTGTAATCTTAAAATCTCATCTGGTGTTAATAATGCCCTTGAAATTAGATTCATTGAATTACTTCCACCATTGTCTGATTTTTTATCACTACTTTCTGACCAACTTGTTGTTGTATATGTTCCAATTTTTTTTGAGATTTTTTCAGCTGTTGCTTCATTAGATGTTTTTAAATAATTCCAGACATAACAATTGTCTAATATATTTTGAGCTGTATTATCTCCATATTTTTCATTTAGCTGACTAAATGACTGTACGAATAAGTTGAATCTTATTCCGTCTTCCGTCCGTCCGAACAGTTAGAAAGCCACCAAAGTTTGGTATTGCAGAGAAGTTACCTTAACCAAATTCGTCTAATATAAAATTAGTACGAATTTTTAAGCGACCACCCCTCTCATCTGCCATTTCTACGAGCTTTGTATATACTTGATTTACAAATAATGAACAAAGTCCGATAAAATGTGGTTTTTTCATCAGGTAAAATCATAAATAGTGCTGTTTTTTCTTCATTAAATTTGTTTATATCTATTTCATTTTCAGAAATCATACTTGCTACATAACTATCCATAAAAATATTTAATGTTGAAAGTGCTGATGTATAAAATGACGCTCTCGTTTTGCTCGCTGCCATTTGGGCTGGAGCAAAACTTGCTATTGCAGGGTGTGTTTTATCAACTTCTTTCAAAAAATCCAAATATGTATCAATTAAAGTAGTTTTATCCTCTAACTCCTTACACATTTCTGCTATAAAGTGATAAACATTAGGTAAATTTTGAAGTTTTGGATTTTCAATATTCTCCATTACTACTGCCATAATTGTTGCTCTTATTACAGCTTTCTCTCCATTATTCCAAATTGCTTCGCCATTCCCTTTTACATCTCCAACTAAGCTTTGAACTATATCACTTGCATAGTTTTCAGCCTTAGGTGTATTTTTCTGTTTTATAGCTTCAATTACAGGTTGCAAAAAATTATATTTTGAGCTTTTAAGTGGTGTTTTAAAATCAAGTGTTAATACGTTATAGCCTAACCTTTTTAATTCCACGCAAGTGTATTCAAACAGCTCCCCGTTTTGGATCACTTATAATCATATTTTCGCCTGCTAAAGCTGTATTATTAATACTTTGAAGAACTAAACTTCTGGTTTTTCCTGACCTTGTAGCTCCTATTGTTAGTGAATGTAAATCATCATCTATAAAATAAACATCTTCAACTTTTCTTACTTTTATTGATGGTATTTTTAAATACTTTGATGTTTTAAAAACTCTTATATGCTTTATATATGGTTTTATAATTTTTCTATCTTTCTTTCCTACAACTAAGCCACCTTTTTGAAATATTGGTTTTCTTAATTCTTCTGGTAATGTTTCTACTTCTAAGCTAACCTTAACATTTTCATCATTGTCTGATTTTTTAATTATTTCTTTATCTTCTGTTGATTTTTCTAATAATGCTTTTATTGTAGGATTTTCAGGATCTATTGTATTGATTCCAAACACCTTATTAAAATCTTTCTTTTCTAGCCACCAAACAGAACCGTGTTGTGTCTGTTTTTGACCTACTGGAACAGGAATCTCAATATTATTAGTTACTTTGTATGTTTTGCTATGATAATCTTTTGTTCTAAAAAATTTGAATATTGAAAATGTTGCAAATAGCATAAAGCTTATAATTGTTAAAACAAAAATCTGAACACTTTCCTTAGAACTTACAACTGTTTCTAAAACTCTAAAAACATTTATTTCCAAAATTTCTTCTGGTTGTTTTAAAAATATTTGCACTAAACAAAAGGTAATTATGCTCGATAAAAATACACTAATGAGAAATGCAAATATCATTCCTATTATCTTTAAACTTAATCTTTTGTTCATTATTATTTTTCTCCTCTTTTGTATGGTTTATCTAAACAACTTTAAATACTGCAACCTTTCTATTTGAATACTGACAAACTCTTTTACCTATTGTTTCAACTTTTCCTTGTTTTACTAATTCTGTTAATCTAGGAGAAACGAAATTTCTTTCTGTACTCGGAATTAGTTTAAGTTCATATAATTTAACTGCAATTTCCTTAGCTGTCATTACTTTAGGATTGTTTCTCAATATGTAAATGATTTGATCATAGCGTACTGGTTGCTTTGGTATAATCTTTTGATAGCTTTCACGCCTTGTTTCATCAGTTATCATTTCATTCCCCTTTCAATTTGAAAAAATGGTAATTATAACTACTCCTGGCAATCCAAAAAATGCTGTAATTATAATTGAAATCCAATTTATTTGTATTGGAATTTCTATAAGCTTTAATACATACAATGCAATCAAGCCTAAAATTGCATTAATCACTACTTGAATGAAAGTTTTATATGAATAGCCAAATATTCTAAGTAAAAGTCCATAAAAAAGTAGTGCAATTATAAAAATTAAAATGTTTATCATATCATTTGCCTTTTTTAAATTGATACTAAAATTGTTATTTTGGTTCTTCGTGAAACATTTTGTATTTATTATCTGTACTTTATAGATATAATAAGGGTTTGCAGGATTTGAAAAATCGTATTTTTGTATCAATTATCTGTACTTTTATGTTAAAAAAAATATTTTTATCTTTCTAATCCCCAATCAATATTTCCCTTCATTCTATTTTTTAAATATATTTCCCTTTTAGCTTGCTTAGATAAGTTATTGTTGTTTCTTATTCTATTATAATAAGCATTATGAGATATATTCTCTTCTGATAGCATTTGAAAAATATCTGTTATCATCTTCCTTGCATTTTGACTTTCTAACCTTTTTATAAATAAGTCTTCATTAGCCTTTTTTATTCCTTGATTTTCTGCAAATTGGATTTTTTTATTTTCCCATTCTTCCCTTTTTCTAATATATTCTTCAAAACCTACTTCTTTTACAAATTGCAATATTTGATTTCCTATTTTAGTAAACATTTCATTTTCTGCTATTCGCTTTACTTTTTCATATTCTTTTTTATTATTTATATCAGCAATAATTCTTGATACATTTATAGATGTTTGTATATATTCATCAAATTCATTTCTACAGTCTTCTGATGTATTAAGAATAAGTTTTGATAGTTCATTAATATACATCTTTATTTCAGGATTTTGGTATTTATATTTATATCCATTTTCAAAGTTGTTTGACTTACTTTTTAACTCTGTTATCTTATTTAAAATTATGTCGAAATTCTGCTCTTTAAACTTATTAGATAATACAGGTATTCCAAAAATATCTGGCATTATTTCTCTAAGATTGTTTTCAATATCTATATGTTCATTATTTTTTTGCTCTATATATTTTTCTAAATCTTTTTTATAACTAAATACTTTCAAATTTGAAAAATTAGCTAAAAATTCAGCTGTATCTAAAAAGGAATTTTTTCTATATAATATTGATTGTTCTCCACAGTTTTTAAATTCATATTTATCTGTATCTATTTTTCTTATCTCTGCAAAATTATTAGGATTCTCTATATCACAAATATAAATACACTTATCCAATTTTAAATTTTTCAAGTTATCTATAATAACTTTTTCTTGTTCATCTGTATCAATCATTCTTAGAGTAATATCTGGATTCTCATAAAATTCTTTTAAGTCTTCTTTATATTTTAGCAATTCCTCATTTGTTAAATTTGCAATTTCTTTTTTTGAAACATTTTTTATATCATATAAGCTTTTTAGTTTTTGCTTAAATATGCTTTTAGATAATGTTTTTCTGATTCTTTTATATCTAACAAATGGTTTCTTTTGAAGCTCTAAATGCTGATTTTTATTCCAAAGTAACAGATGACAATGTGGATTACTTTTTTTTGAATGATATGAAGCAGTCCATTCCAAATTTTCAGGTTTAATGTCAAATTCTCTACCTATTTCTTGTACCTTTTCAAGTAATAAATCCTTCCAAGCTTCTTTAGTTGTATATCCATATTGAATAGCGTCAGATTCACTAAGTGAAATTACGGTTTTATATATATCAACTCCATTTAATGTTTTACTTGCTACATACTTTTTTATATCTGATAATTCCATTTTTTCTACATTAGAATTTTCATTAATATATCCAAATAATCCGTGAAAATTCTCTCCAAAATCTGTTCCAGGTCTTGTAGCAATATAATGTTCGTGTAACTCATCTAAATACGCTTGTATTCTTCTGGATCGTCCTTTATTATCATATTTCTTATATATTTCTTTTTGATTGAGCCATTTAAAGAAAACTCCATCACTAAATCTATCTTTATCCATATTACAATTATTCCTTTTATAAAATTTCTTCTTCTGTTTCTTCTTTAATATTCTGTCTTTCTTTTACACGTTCACAAAGTTCATTTTCAATTTCGTCCCAATGTGCATTAAAGAAATTCTGGTCTTCTTTTTTTACACAATCAGATATAGTAACTAAAGTCATATCATTTCCGTTTTCAGGATCGTGTATTCTAAACAAACCATTAAACATTGTTCTTTCTTTTAATATAGAAAAATATATATAATTATCTGATCCAAACTCTATTTCTTCAAATTGAATTTTATATCTATTATCTTCATAAGCGTCTTGTACCTGTGCTATTTCTTGCCAGTCCTCTGGATCTATTAAAGTTTTTACAGCAATATATGAATCATTAAATTCACGAAGCATTGTATTAAGGTCTGCAACAAATTCAATTATTCTTTCTGGTGTCATATCTTTTCTAGTATTGCAAAACCAAAAATTACAATGGTCAGTATTTCCTATTAATGTTATATCTTTATTTTTCAAATCTAATTCAATCCAATCTCTCCATTGTCTATCTGTATTTTTTGCACATAAAGCAATTTTATTTTCAGAATATTCTCTATATTTAAAATTATATTTTTTACATATATCTTTAAATTGTTTTTTATAATCTTTTTCCATAAGCTACTCCCTTAAATTAAATTTTTAAAATTCAAATCCTTAGGCAAAATTCTTGTAATATCATCTTCAAAATATGGAGATTTTATTGCTTGATAGCCTAACTTATTTGCTAAATTTATTTTATCTTTTATAAATTGCTGATCATCTTCACTATTAAAAATATATGCTAAAACATAAGCTTGTAAAAATATTGATGAAAAACTTGCTTTTGCACTTTTGCTAAGTAAAGCAATATGTCTTTCAAATTTTCTACCTAATTTTTCATCTATAACTTTTTCTAACATTGTTTCTAATTTGCTAACACTTTTTTCATTAGTTTTCATTTCAAGATATTCTTCTAATGCTCTGTTTATTATTTCACTTTCAGTTGCTTTTCTATCTTCTTTTGCTATAGAAGCTACATATTTTCTTAATGCGTCTTTTAGATTTTTAGGTACAACAGCATAAACTTTTTCTGTTCTACTTTCATCTTTTTTCTTAACAATTTTATTACTCAATTTAATCTCTCCTTGCTTCATCTTTCGTGTCCCCTTAATTTCCAAAAAGAAATTAAGGGCAGGATAAGGAAAGAAGTGTCTTTCCTGGCGACAGCTAGAAAGACAAGCTTTCTACTCCTCTGCTACGCTATCATTTATGCAGATATTTTACAGAGTGCGTACACTTCGGTGTATTTTTTACACTGTCTGTTCCTCCAAAAGTGCTATAATATAGTCTTTGCAGTCTTTGGCTGTAACATTACCATTATTGATTTTATTAAAGTATTTCTTAATTTCGTCTTCAAAGAAAATAACTCGTATTTCTAACTTTTTATCCTTTTCTTTCACTAGAATTTGTTTCATTAATTCTTTTGTTAATTCTCCACTTTCAGAAGATTTTTTAATTTTCTTTGACATAGCTTCAGAAATTTTTACATTTTCTTTTTCAATAATATTTGCAATATCTCTTTGCTCTTTTTTACTTAGAAAACTTAAATTCTCTCCTGTTTTTAGATTAATTACTTTATCATCAACCATTTCTCCAAGAGGTGCTATTAAATAATTTAATCTTATATATCTTTGAATGTTACCATTACTCATTTGATTTTCTTCTATCATCTTTTGCTGAATAGTATCTAATTTATCTACATTGTCTTGCATTATTTCATTTTCTATTTTAGAAGCTATCTTTTCATTTTTTAGACATTCTTTTCTAATGCTTAAAGCTTTACCTCTTTCAGTAGGCATTACATCTCTAACCATTAAATTACTATCTACCATATATAATCTAGCTTCATCTTCTGTCATATTTTCTTTTACAATGCACTTAAATTCAGTTAGTCCTGCTTCTCTTCCACATAATCTTCTATTATGACCAGATAAAATTTGATATTTTCCGTTTTCAGTTCTTCTCACAACAATTGGTTCTATGATTCCATTAATTTTAATACTTTCTATCATTGTATTTTTTCTTGATTCTGAATACATTTTAAAAGGTTGATTAGGAAAATCTTCTAAGTCTTCATCTTTTATAATCTCGTATTTTTCATCTTCTATATTTTCTATTTCTGTAACATCTTCTTTTTTATCCTCTACTATTTCTATCTCACTTTCTTCCATTTCTTCAAGATCATCAATATCATTCTCATCAAATCCTTCTGTATCTATTTCGTCATCATAATCTGCTTCAATTTCTTCTGGTTCATCAGGTTCTTCTTTAATGTCTGCATAATTAATTTTTTCTTGTAATTCTTCTTGAATTTCTAGATTTTGCAAATCTTCATTTTGTTCTGTTTCTTGAATCTCTTCTGAATTTTCATAGAATACTTGCTCAATTTCTTCATCAGTAATATTAGTTTTATCAACTAACTCTTTAATTTTTTCTAATTCATAGCCTTCATTCCTCCAATTTCTTATTTTTTTCATCTCTTCTAACTTTAGATGTTTCTCTAATAAAGTAGCCATCAATTTTTCCTCCTTTGTGCAAAAAAGAAAGCTAAGATTTCTCTCGCTTTCTTTAAATATAATTTTTCATATTAATATTTTAGCACTTGAAAAATTGAATGTATACTGCAGGATTTTGCAAAGTTTTTGCAAAAATTTATGTTTACTTATTGTCTTCTCTTAATTCTATTAAACCTTGAACAATATTCTTAACAAAAACATTAGCCATTTGTTTTTCATCTTTATTTAGTATATCAATCATTTCTGTAATTTCTTTATTAGTAGCTTCACTTGTATCTAAATTTGGAAGTTCATCACTAAATAAAAAGTCTAAGCTTAATTTTAATTCATTTGCTACTTTAATATAGAAAATTAAACTACCACTTTTTATTCCAGTTTCTATATTAGATATATAATTTGCTGAAGAATCAACTTTTTCTGCTAGTTCTTCTTGTGTAATTCCTAATAAAATTCTTCTATCTGCGATTTTCTTTCCAATCTTTTTATAATTCATAACATTTCCCTCTCTCATAATATTTTTAATTATATTATGAGCAAGGAATATTTTGAATATTCTATTGCTATTACTACTAACGCTATTTGGAGTAGTTGCAATTCTAAAAATAAGCAACTCGATTTTAGTTACTTTCAGCAATTATATCTTTTAAAACATTTTCTTTTAACTTATGAAAAAATTCTTCCTGAATTTCATCTTTATTTATATTATAATTTAATTTTCTTATTGGATTTTCTCTTGTATAACTTTTCTCTATTACTTCTTCAATCTTCTCTCTTATTTCATTTATCATCTTATCTGTCAGTCCATTTTCTTCTTTCAGATAATTGTATAAATCATCTTTTACTTCTGTAGAATATTCTAATTTATTTATTAATAAATGCCTAAGAACATACCCTAATAATGCAACATTATATGGTTGTTTTATATTTCTTATATCTTTAATTATTGCATTCATTTGTTTGGATATTATTCTTGTCATATCCTCTTCATTTATTTTTGTTGAAGTTTTATAAGCTTCTTCAATATAATGTAAAATATATTTTCTTTGAACATCATTTAAAAGTCTTGAAGAAATATATTTTACTCCTAATTCATAAAATCTATCTTCTTCCTGATCTGTTTTTATACCACCTGTAATTACTATTACTGTAGGAAGTTTTAATTCCAAGCTATGACATCTTTCAAGCATTTCTAATCCTGTAATACCTGGCATATATTGGTTTAAAATTATAAAATCTGGTATTTCCTCTTGTATCTCTTTAAGTCCTTTCTCGCCAGTTCCAACAGTTTTCATTCTAGTAACAAAAGGACAATTCTCTTTTATCATTTTTTCTGTTTGTTTTGCTAATGATTCTTCATCTTCTACTTGAAGAATATAAAAGTCTTTTTTCATAAAAAACTACGCCTCCTAGCCATATATTTTAACACATAATCGTTATAAAATAAAGTATTTTGGTGAAAAATGTTTGATTGCTTAAACAAGTCAGAAACCTTTTTTTGGTATAATTTGTTGTGATTATATCTATGAGAGGGGATATTTTGATGGAGTTATCTGAAGCAATTGTATTAAGAATAAAACAACTTTTAAAAGAAAAAAATATGAAAACCTATGATTTAAGCATTAAATCTGGCGTACCTCGTTCTACCATATCTCTTTTCTTAAGTAGAGAAACGAAGACTATACGATTAGAAAATTTGCTATATATTTGTGAAGGTTTTGGAATAGAATTAAAAGATTTCTTTGATGATAAAGTATTTACAAATGTTGAAGCTAAAAATTGGTTAAAAAATCCAGAAGAATAATTATAACTCTCCTGGATTTTTATTTACCTAAAATAGAAATTTGATTTCTCCATTTATAATTTGCAATTTTGCATTAAATTGTTTTCCAGACTTTGCTTTAAATCCTTTTATTTCAGTTGTTACTCCATTTTCTAATAACTGCTTAATATTTGTTTTTGATATTTTCTTTCCTGCTATTGTTTTCCAAACAGAAAATTTACAACCTTCTTTAAATCCAGAACAATAAAAGGATTTATTTGATTCTATAATGTCTTTCCCACATAAAGGACAATGTCCTACTATTGTCTTTTCATTTTTATAATTTTTCTTTAATTTGAATTTTGACACATCTTTTGTTGCTATAACTTTTTTTATATCTAAAAGAATAGAATCTAATAGCTTATTTTGGTCTGCTTTTCCATCTCTTATTTCTTCCTGAATAATCCACCATTTTGCTGTTAAATCTGCTTTTTTCCATTCGTCTGGCAATATATTATAATATTCTCTCCCTAGTTCTGTCGAAATAACTTTATCTTTTTCTTCTTTGATATATCCTCTTTTTATTAAATTTTGTATTATACTAGCTCTTGTTGCACTTGTTCCAATACTTCCATTTTCTCCTTCTTTATCTTTATCCTTACGTTTTAAGATTTCTTTTATTTCTGGATCATCAACGTATTTTGATATTCTAGTCATATCTTCTATTAAACTGGCTTGTGTATAGCGTGCAAGAGGTTTTGTTTCTATTTCTTTAATATCACTTTTATTTATTGTTCCAGTATATAATCCTTCTGAAATTTTTGATAATACTGATTCTTGATTTTCATTATTAGTTTTGTCTAAATATTTATTAAATCCTTCATCTAGTATTTTCGTAGAACTTGCTTTAAATTTATATCCGTTTTGTTCATCTGTTTCTAAATATGTAATTTCTTTTTTTATTGGTCTGATAAACTGAATTAAGTAATACATACAAATTTCTTTATATATCTTTTGCTCTTTATCATTCATTTTAGATAAATCTATATCTACTGATGTTGGTATTATTCCGTGATGGGCTGTTACTTTACTATTATCAAAACATTTTGAATGTGGTAAATTACTATAATCTAAATCAAGTTTTAAATCAATATTATTTAATACCTTTTTTATAACTCCTGGTGCTTCTTTATAATGCTCTTCATTTAAGTATTGACTATCACTTCTATTATAAGTTATAGCGTGATATTTTTCTCTTAAATCTTGTGTTATTTTTAAAGTTTCATCAGGCTTAATTTTGTACTTTTTGCTAATATGAGATTGTAGTTTTGTCAAATTAAATGGTAATGGTGCATTTTCATTTTTTATTTGCTTTGTTATATTTACTTTTACATTTTTATTTATAAATTTATCTAATATTTGCTTTAACTCATTTTGATTCTTATAAACAATATTATCATTGTTTTCAAGTTTTGCTTTAATAATATTACCATTTATATTTATATCTACATATCCATCATAATACTTTTCTTTTATATGATTTTCAATTGCTAAATCTCGATTTACTACTAATCCTAATGTTGGTGTTTGCACTCTACCTACTGATAATGTAGTTTCATTTAATAATGAAAAATATCTACTTAAATTTATTCCTACCATATAATCAGCTATTGCTCTTGCATTTGCACTTTTCCCCCACATTTCATATTTTGAATTAGGTTCTAGGTTCTTTAACGCTTTTTTCAAATAGTCTTCATTAAATGCAGATGTCTGTATTCTTTTAACTTTACCTTTGAATCCACAATATTCAATTATTTCATCAATAAGTAATTGTCCTTCTTCATCAATATCTCCTGCATTTATTATTTCATCACATTCGCTTATTAGCTTTTTTATAATATTAAACTGTTTTTTAGTTTTATCAATAGGCTTTTTACCCCAATTTTTAAAATATATAGGTAATTGTTTCATATCCCAGTTTTGATTATCTTCGTCATATTCCTCTGGTGTTTTTAATCTTAAAATATGACCATAAGCCCACGTTACTGTGTAATTTTCTTTTTCAAAATATCCATCATTTTTATTTAGTTTTCCATCTATTGCATTTACAATTGATTTTGCAAGTTCTGGTTTCTCTGCAATTATTAAACTTTTCATATGTACCTACTTTCTTAAAGATAAATTACTTTGTCTTTTTTATCTCTATATTTATTTTTCTTGTTTTGCTTTTTAACTTCTTCACATTTTTTTATATACTCTATTTCTTCTAATTTTTCATCTTCTATCTCTTTATCTGTCTTACTTGCTTTTCCTACAACTACACAAGCATATAAAACAAATGCAATACCTAAAAGCAATAAAATTACAAATACTGTTATAAAAATAGCCATTTTTCAACCTTTCCCCCTGATTTCTTATTTAAAAATACACCGAAGTGTACGCACTCTGTAAAATATCTGCATAAATGATAGCATAGCAGAGGAGTAGAAAGCTTGTCTTTCTAGCTGTCGCCAGGAAAGACACTTCTTTCCTTATCCTGCCACTAAATTTCTGACGAAATTTTAGTGGAACACGCAAGTTGCTTTAGCTTCAAATTATTTTTGCATACTTTACAAATATCCGTCTTATTAGATTTTGTACCAAATTCTTTATTACACAACTTGCACTTTTTGATTTTATAACTTTTTAAAACTAACATTTCTCTATTCCAATATGAATATTTGCTTTTCAAATATTTTTCATATTTCTGTTCTAATTCTATTTTTTGTTTTCCTGTTGAATTATCAAATTCCTTATGACAAATATCACAAAGTTCTAAAATATTTTCTTCAATACCAAGTCCACCAAATTGTCTTGCAATAAAATGTGCATTAGGTTGTCCTATTCCTCTTTTATTTTTGCAATTTACACATAACCCATTATCTCGAATTGCAACTGATATTTTTACATCATAAGGAATGTCTGTTGGATTCTTTTTTACTTTTTGACGCAATTTTCTAATTGACCTCACATATTATCACTTCTTTCTCTTTTGTTTTTATTTTAAATTATAATTTTAGTGCATAAATTCCAAATACTCTTACTGCTAATTCTTCATAAAGTTCATTTCTTGCATAATAAAATGTTCTTCCATATCCTAAGTTGTGTTCATACAAAAATTGTTTTATTTCTTTGCCTTCCATATACACTTCTGATAATATTGCAATTTTCAATTCGCTTTTAGGTTTCATAGAAATTTCTGTTTCTTTTATGTATTCCTTAAATGTACTTTCTAAAAAGTTTAAAAATAATCTAGTTTGTAAATGTTTTTTATATAAGGATTCTAAATAAATCTCTTTGCTTGCAAAAACTTCTTCCATCATTCTTTCAAGCTCTTTTTGTTTTGCCTGGTCAATTTCTTCTTTACTAAACTTTACATTTTCAACTTGTGCTGTAAATTGTTTTAAAGTTTTGTAATTTTCCAAAATAACAATTACATTATTTATACATCTATCAAAACTCATCTTTCTAACATCTATTTTAGATAATTCTTCTTTAATGATTTCTCTCATTTTTTCTAAAAATTCATTATTAGTCTGATTCATTTCAAATCCTCCCTAACTTATTACTCTCAACTCCTATCTTCCAAATATATACTGAAAATTCTTCTGTCTTCATCATAATAATAATTAGAAATATTTTGCTTTAAAACTTTATCATTTAAAGCCATTCTTAATCTTTTACGAATATTTTCCTCTGAATCAAAATAGTATAATCCGAAATATATCCAATCGTTTTCTCCAACTGTGTCTAAACATATTCTTATAACTCTTGTTAATTGAATATCTTTATCATTTGTGAGCCTAAAATCATATTTTAATAAAAAATCTTCTAAACTAACTTCGTCCATTTTGACCTCCAATTTTAATAAAGATGTTTAGCCTTATACATATCAATATCTTTTTCAACTTGTACTATTTTCTTTTGATAATTCTCTTCAGTATTTGGAACGCTGAATTTGCATTTTTTACAATCTTTAACTTTCAATATGCCACAAACATAATCACTTTTTTCATATAAACAACTTTTTCCATCAAGCTCCTTCATTGTTTCCCCTTTCTACCTTTCTTGAAATTCTTAAAAATATTAGGTTTATCATTGGAAGATGACAATAAATTATTTTGGTTTTCTAAAAATAGTTTTTCATTCTTTAAAGCTATTTCTCGCCAAACCTCTTTATCTTCCTGCTCCTTATTTTTTTCATTTTTCCAAATCTCTGCTTGTTTTTTCCAATCTTCGGCTTGATTTTTATAATATTCTAGCTTATCTTTGTACCACTCTTTTTCCTTCTGTAAAACCTTAACTTCTTGCTCTAATATAATTTTATCTTTTTTTACATTCTTCCTTTTAGATTGGTCTATTTCAGCAAATCTTCGCTTTAAATATTCTGCTCCTTCCGTATTTATTACATTTTTCCCCTTTTCATTTTTATACATATATCCTTTTTCTATTAGTTCTTTTTTGTAATGAGCTAATAGAGATAAAGATTTATTAAACATTATACTTATCTCTTTTTGCGTATAACTTTTTTGCTCCATTACAATTCCTCCAATTTCTTTTGTGTTAAGATCTAGTCTTGTATGTTTTTTATATAATGCTTATAATCTTCTTTACATTTATATAAAAATTTTCTGGTAAAACCTATTTTTAGGAGTAATATAATTCGTTCTCTTTTAAATAATCTGTCCGTCTTCTTAAATATTAGATTTATTATTAAATAGATATTTCTAATAATGATATATGGTAAATTTAATATAAATTCTAATGCTACAAGTAAATAGAATAAAACAAATCTTATTACTCCTAATGCCTTTAATTGAATAATAATCTGTTTCATTTCTAACTCCCAAAAATATAAAAAAACATAAAATTATACTATCAATCTATTAATTCTTCCTGTAAACAAGCTATCAAATAGCTCACAAATCTTTCTAAGTCGGATTTATCAACGTATTTCATTGCTTTTTTATATCTAAAATTAAAATTTTCTGTGTTTAATTTGTAAAGTAAAAAATTATATGGACTTTTAGAAAATTCATCTATAACGTAATATTGAATAAGCAAATCTTTTTGTCTTTCTTCTGTCATAATCTCAAATGTTTTTTTATCAGCCATATAAAGTTCTAATTTTTTAAGTGTATTGATTACTAAAAACATTCTAGCGTGTTCTTTTTGCTCTTCTTCTGTTAAAGAAAGATCCAATTGTTTTTTTAGCTCATATTTATTTATATAATTAAATATAATATTAAGTGTAGTGTAGTCTAGTGTAGTGCCATTTGGCTCTTGCTCTTTCTCTAAATCTAGTTCTTTCTCTCCGTTACCATTACGTTTCATTGGTGTTACATTGTAACGCTGTGTCTTCAAATCCAGATTTTGCAATATTTTCAAATTTTCATCTGTTACATCTTGCATTACATTATCGTTACATTGTAACGCTTTTGAATTTTCCACATCTAATTCAGAATTGCCTAATATTTCGCCTTCAATTTGTAACTGATTATTGTTACATTGTAACGCCTTTTGTCTTTCTCTGAATCTTCTTACTCTATCTGTACTACTACCTTCTGATCCAATTAAATTTTGTAATGATAACAAATATAATGAATTATCATCAAGTCTTTCAATTGCTCCTGTTTTTAATAATACATTTATAAGTAATCTTACATTATTAACTGGTTCATCTATTAGCATTGCAATTTCTTCTTCTGCAGATGGTAATAATCTTTCGTATTTCAAAAAACCTTCTGTTTTTAAACTCATTAACTGTATTTTCAAATAAGTTATTAACAAACTATCCCCTGCTGGTAATGATTTTAGATATTTTTCAGTTGTACCACTAAACCAATCCTCTTTAAGTTTTAACCAAAAATATCTTTTTTGCTTACTACTTTTCTTTGCCATAATAATTTCTCCTTTTCTCTTGTATATTTTTAAATTCTTTTGCTTATCTTAAATAGTCCCTGATTCTTTGACAAATTATTAATGGTCTTCCATATAATAATTCTTTAAATTCTAAATACCAATTAACCAAATCTATATCTTTATCATTTTCAATTAAGAAATCTATTAGCTTTCCTGCTGTACTATATTTCTTATTTAATATGAATTGATATATAAACCTTAAAAACTCTTTTCTAACAAATTCGCTCATAGTCTTCTCCTATTTTGCTGTAATAAAAAATTATTACTTTTTTAACTTCAGCATATTTTTTGTATCAATTATCTGTACTTTTTATTTAAAAATAAAATTCTATTTTTATAGAATCCTCATACATTAGTATCAATTCACTGTACTATATGTGTAAAAAATAAATTGTTACAAATTTTAATATATTATTTTAATTTGTATCAATTGTCTGTACTTCTCTTTCAAAAAAATATGCTTTTCGCCTTTGTTTAGCCATTTACCATACTTTTCCCTCCCTTACACATATAATTTAAACTTAAGTTCAATAAAATATATATCACTCTTCTTAAAAAGTGTCAAGATATTTTTTAAAAAAAGTACAGAAAATTGATATTATTTTTTTAAAAATGCTTGATTATTTTTCTTTTTTTCTTTATAATATATAAAGGTTAATTAAATGAAGCACGTTTAGGTTGTTGTTTTTTACTTTAATATAACTACAATTTAACTTCAATTCAACTTAAATACATATACCCAAATTAACTGAAAGGAGTTTTTTTAATGCAAAAAGATAACAAAGATAATAATTCAAATGATATTATATATAATTCTAGTTTTGGAAGAAATCTTGAAAAACTTTTAGATCAATTAGATATTAAGAAGGTCGACCTTGCAAAAGCAATTGGTGTTACAAAAGGAACTATAACCAATATATGCAAAGGCTATAACTACCCTCACGTTTCAACTGTATTAAAAATCTGTAATTACTTAAATGTTGATATTGATTTGCTTACTGATTCTGATCCTAAATTAAAGATGTTAGGAGAATCAGCACAAGCATATTCTTCTTTAAAAGAAGCGTTAGTTAGTATTGGTGCATTAAAAGAAGATGAAGATATAAAAAAAGAACATATTGAATTATTTGCCAAATTAGTTAAGGATAATAAAAAGCTTTATCAAGAGCCTGATAAAGCTTTAGAATCTGAAAAACTAATCGTTATTCCTGTTGAAGACTTGCCTAATAATGATTAGTATTTCTTCTTTTGTATATCCGTCCTTTAATAAGGATTTGTAGAGTTCGTAGAATTTGATGAAGTTTTCATTTTTTTCGACATTTTTCGCACTCATCTTTCCCCTGCCCATATTATAGCAGAATTTTCCAATTTTTTCAAGTTTTATGTATACTTTAATAACTGCAAGCGTAGTGTTTTCGCTTGTAGTTATTTTTTCTTTACAAAAAAATAAAGAATAAAGTATTCCCCCTCTATTCTTCATTAATAATTAACTTTCCCTTTATTCTCTACCTTTAAAATTTTTATTTTGTGGATTTTATAGATTCCACTATCTATTACTTATATAGGTATTTATTTAATTGTTATATTCCCATTTCGCAAAGCGAAGATGGTTATTGTCGCATAGGAACATATAAGAGGTTAAAAAAAATATATTCTTATTTCCTAGTTTTTCTTATATGTTTCCACATTCTAGGTTACATTATTTTTTAAGATTTTTTTATCATTATACTTAAATTATTTAAAGGTATTATACTTTTTATACAAAACAATAAATTAATATAAGTCTTTAAATTCAATGGTCTTGAAGTTTATCTTTTACATAGCACTGACATGCACTCAATGTTCCTTGTTTGTTGGTTAGGAACATATCATACTAGAATTGTATGTCGCATAGGAACATATTATATCAAAAAAAATTTTTAATTTTTTATAATTTTATATGTTTCCACATTCTAGGTTGAACTCTACTTTAACAAAAATTCTATCAATTTCTTCTTTTTTTGTTCCAAAAGTAGCTTTTGGCTCAAAAGTGTAAAATCTGTGAAATGCAGTAAATTCAAGGATTACAGGGTTTCTTTCGCATATAGCACCGTAACGCACTCAACGTGGCTTGTAAACGGAAACATATCAACAGGCTGAATTTCTTTTATATCATAGGCATCCTCAAATTTAGCTAAATCCCTAACTAAAGTAGCAGGATTACAACTAATATAAACAAATCTATCTGGTCTAATCTTCAAAATATTTTCAACAGATTTATTATCAAGTCCTTTTCTAGGTGGGTCAACCATAACAACATCAGGAATTATTTTCTTATTGTTTATTAAATCATCTAAAATAACTTCTGTATCACCTGATATAAATTCTGTATTATCAACATTATTTATTTTAGCATTCTCATTTGCATCCTCAATGGCCTGTTCTACAATTTCAACCCCATATACTTTTTTTGCATATTTTGCCATAAATAATGAAATTGTGCCGATACCACAATATAGATCAAATACAACATCATTTTTAGTTATTTTAGCAGCTTCAACTCCAATATTATATAATTTTTCAGCTTGAACTGGATTTACTTGATAAAATGAAAGTGGTGATATTTTAAATGTATAATCTCCTAAAATATCTTTTATATATCCATCTCCATATATATTTATATTTTCTTTTCCTAATATAACATTTGTATTTTTAGTGTTTATGTTTTTTACTATTGTTTTTATATTTGGATATTTCTGTATTAAACTTGAAACTAGTTCATTTTCTTTTGGTATTTGTTTTCCATTTACTACAAGTACACACATTATTTCATTTGTTTTTATTCCTACTTTTATAACAATGTGTCTAAATAGCCCTTTTCCAGTTTGTTCATTATATATTGAAATTTTATTATCTTTTACAAATTGTAATATAAATTTTGCTATTTCTTCTGATTCGGTATTTTGTATTAGACATTTTTGCATTGGTATTACTTCATGAGTTCTGTTTGCAAATACTCCTATTACTGGTTCTCCTTCTTTATTTATTCCTAATGGATATTGTGCCTTATTTCTATAATGAAATGGACTTTCCATTCCGTATAGTTTCTTTTACTTCTATTTTATTTTTTAATGTTTTATTTACTAACGATTGAACTGCATTTTGTTTCATTTTTAGAGTATCTTCATATTTTATGTGTCTCATATTGCATCCGCCACATCTTTTATATGTATCACAGTCTACCTCTTGCCTAGCTTCTGATTTTTCTATTATTTCTAGCACTTTTCCAAATGCATGTGATGATAGCACTTTAACAATTAATATTTTAACTTTTTCACCTTTTATTGTCCCAGACACAAATATAGTGAAATTATTAATTTTAGCAATTCCCTCTCCTTCAAATCCGTTATCTATTATATCTACTATATATTCTTTATTTTTTTCAACTGGCATTTCTAATCTCCCATTTTTTATAAATTTATGAAACTATTCTAACTATTTTGTTTGACATCTTTCGACAATTTTATAACACTTTTGGACTGTCCTAAATGTAACACATTTTTAAAAAGGGATTCTGAGTCTTAGCCTCATAATCCCTATTCTTTATTCTTCCCAGTTATGATAGATGTTTACAACATCATCAAGTTCTTCTAGTCTTTCTATTAATCTTTCCATTTTTTCTACTCCATGCTCATCTAATTGAACTGTTGTAGTTGGAACCATTTGAACTTCTGCTTCTAAAAATTCTAATCCAGCTTCTTCTAATTTTTCACTAACTGTTGTGAAATCAGATGGATCTGTTGTTATTTCATATATTTCTTCATCTGCTACAAAGTCTTCAGCTCCTGAGTCTAATGCTAACATCATTATATCATCTTCTGACATTTCTGTTGAAGCTTTTTCTATAACTATTACACCTTTTTTATTAAACATATATGATACACATCCAGATGTTCCTAAGTTTCCTCCGGCTTTGTCAAATACATGTCTTACGTCTGCTGCTGTTCTATTTTTGTTGTCTGTTGATGCTTCTACTATTACAGCAACTCCGTTTGGTCCATATCCTTCATATATTATTTCTTCATAATTTTCGTTACTTGTTGATGCTTTTTTGATTGCATTGTTTATTGTGTCATTTGGCATGTTTGCTGCTTTACATTTTGCCATAACAGCTTTTAATTTTGAGTTTCCTGCTGGGTCTGGTCCACCTTCTTTTACTGCTATTAATAGTTCTCTTCCTAATTTTGTAAATACTTTTCCTCTTGCTGCATCTGCTTTTCCTTTTTTTGCTTGAATGTTATGCCATTTTGAATGTCCTGACATGGTTAATTCCTCCTTTATTTTTATATGTTTTAATTATCATTTTTAATTTACTTAACCATTTTATCATACTTTTTGTAATTTGTGTAGACTTTTTACAAATAAAATTTCTATTTAACTTCTTTTTTCTTAACAATAACCCTATCACAAGCAGCCAACACAGCTGGCAATAATACCAATATCAATATTGCAGAACACAAAGTTCCCTGTGATATTGTTTTACAAATTTTTGACGCTACTGCACTAGTAAAGTTTCCTACAATTAATGTAACAATAATCAAAATTGATGCAGATGTTAGTATTGTATGAATTGCCTTATTATAAGAATTTATAATTGACTCTTTTATATCCATAGTTTTTCTATGTTCTAAATAATATGATGTATATAAAATAGCATAATCTATTGTTGCTCCCATCAAAATACTTTGAACAATTAAAAGTGCAATAAAGTAAACTTTATCTCCTGTAAATGATAATATTCCCATTGTCATATATACTGCACATTGAATCATAAATACTAATATTATTGGTATGATTAATGATTTAAATGTTACAGCAACTACAATAAATATTAAAGCCATTGTCAAAACTGTTATAAAGTTTAATTCATCTTGGAAAGTTTGACTCATTTCATATGCCATTGGTGAATCTCCAATTATATAAAATTCTTCTACACTTTCTCCTAAGTCATCTTTAACTTTTTGTATAAAATCAAATGTTTCATCAGTTTCTGGTGCTAATTTTGTATTTATTACAACTCTTGAATAACCATTTCCAATTAATAAATCTTTTGCTTCTTTTATTGAATCTTTAGCATCTATAATATCTTGCCTCATATCATCTTCTATAAAGCTATCAAATCTACTATCTTTTAATATGTCATCATTTAAATAATTCACAAATTGTTCTACTGTTAAAGTCCAGTCATTATTGTATTCTTTGCTACTACCATAATATACATATAACAAATCAACTTGGTCTTTTTCTATCTTGTCAGCTAATTTACTTAAAATAGCACAGATTTCATTTTTTGTGTATTTAGTATTATTTAAACTTGCATTCATAATTTCATTAATAGTATTTAATTCTGATTTTGTTTTATTATTAAAGTTACTAGAATATTCTGGGTTTGTTACTACATCATTTAATATAAAACTAATTAATTCTTTTAATGAAATAACTTGATTTGTATTAACATATTTTGAACTATATAATCCATATATTAAATCCAAATTGCTTGTATTTATTCCAAGTAAATTTCCTAACTCTTGACTTGAATATTTTTTGTTATTTACTACTCCATACATTGCTTTTTGTAACAAACTTAATTCATTTATTGTATTTGTATTTAAACTATTTGATAAAGTTTCATCATTTTTATGGTCTAAAACAAATTTAACAAATTCTTGTGGTGTTAATTTTGTTACCGAATTTTTTGATATATATAATGTATATATGCTTTTTATTGTGTTTTCATCTATTCCAATAAATTTTGATAATTCTTTATAAGTATAACTTGTTTTGTTATTTGTACTTGTCATTATATTTGAAAGTAATGTTAGTTTTGTCATCGTTTCTTCGTTTAAATTATTTTTTATACTTTCATTATCACTATTTTTCAATATAAATGTTACTAATTCATTAGGTGTCATTTTCCAATTAGCAGTATTTCCGCTAAAAAAATCGATTAGTCCATATATATTGTACATTTTGCTTGTTTCCATATTTAATATTTTAGACATTTCTGTTGCTGTATACTTAGGTGTTTCTGTTGTGTTAATATTATTTTGATTATTAGCAATTTCTTCAAGACCACTTATATCTACATCATTTAAATATGAAGTGTTATTTTTTAAGTAAATTGTAGTATTGATAAATTCAGGAATACTTAATTTTGTTCCATTATCTGTGTTCATATATTTTAAAAGCAATAATTGTTTTATAGTTTGTTCTTCTAATCCAAACATATCTGCTAGTTCTTTTGAATTCATGCTTTTATTTATTGTGTTAATATCACTAAAAGCTGCCAACATTTTCACATTATTTATTGTTGATTCATCAAAATTACTTGCATAATTTGAGTTAGTCAAAACATCTGTTAATACAAAATTTGAAAATTCTGAAATAGTCATTTTTGTGTCTATTTCATTTAAATTTATATAATAAGTGTATAAGTCATCCATTGTTGATTCAGGCATTCCAAATAGCTGTGCCATTTCTTTGCTTGTCATTTTCTTTTGAATTGTATTAACATCTGTAAATTTAGACAATGTATTTAAACTCTTTTTTGCATTATTATCAACTTTGTTTGCATATTTTTTGTTTGTTAGAACATCTTTATTCATAAATTTTATAAAGTCATTTAAGCTTATTTTCAAATTATTATTTTTTGAATTGTAGTAAATTAATATGTCTTTTACATCTTCTTCATTTATTTTTAAAATATCTGCTATTTCAGCTGATGTCCTTCTTTTATTGATTTGTGTACTATTTGTAAAGTTAGAAAGTCTATCTATATTTGCTTTTGTTTCTGCATCTATTTTATTAGAAACGTTTTCATTTTGATATACATCTTCTTGTACAAAGTTTACAAATTCATTGAAGCTTATTGTATTGTTTTCATCTTGATTATAATAATTATAATATATTATTTTTAACAAATAATCTTCTACATTTGTATCTGTTCCTAAATCACTCATTTTTTGATTTAGATTATCATAAGTAAGGCTTTCATTTATTGTATTTCCATATCCTAAAACTTCTTCTACATCTTCTTCATTTTCTAATTCTTTCAAATATTTTGCAACAGCTTCTTCATCTTTGCTGTTATAAATCAAAGCCATTTGATTATTTTCGGTAAATACATTATTAACTTCATTTGATGTAGTATCTGTATATGAAATACCTAAATTTCCTTTTAGTAAATAACTTCCAACAAATGCTATAATGAATAATATCAATGCTACTTTTCTTAATTTATAACTTACTTTTCCTAGTCCATCCATTTTGAATTTTGGACTTTTCTTTTTAGTTTTTGCAATTGCCTTATCAAATATTAGTATTAAATTTGGAAGTACAAAGAATATGCTAATCAAGCTAAATAATACGCCTTTTGCTAATACAAGTCCTAAATCTCTACCAATTGTAAAGCTCATAAATACAAGTGCTAATAGTCCTACTATTGTTGTTATAGAACTACTTGATATTGATTTAAATGCATTATATAAAGCGTTTTTCATTGCTTTTACTTTGTCTGTTTCCTTTTGCCTTTCTTGAGCATACCTGTTCATTAACATTATTGAGTAGTCCATTGATAGCGCCATTTGTAAAATAGCTGATATTGAATTTGTAATATTAGATATTGTTCCAAATATTATATTTGTACCACTATTTAGTAAAACTGCTATCAATATTGATGTTAAAAATAAAAATGGCTCTACATAAGAATCACACATTATTATTAAAATTACCAATGCGCAACCCACAGCAAGAACAACTATCCATGTTGGTAAAACAGGATTATTTCTTTCTGCTATCGCTCCACTTGTGTAGATTTTATAGTCTTCATTGTAATGTTCTTTTATTTCTTTATAAACATTACTTGCTATTTCTGAATCTTCTGTATCATCTACATTTATTACATATAAAGTGTAGTTGTCTTTGTTGTAATTTTCTGTGCTGTCATAATCTACACTATCAACCCCTTCTATTTGTTTTAATTCATTATATATTTCAGTTTTTTTATCATCTTGCAAGTCTTCAAACATTACATCAAGAGAACTTGATTTTATTTCTTTAAATTCTTTTTCCATAATGTCCATGCCTATTCTTGTTTCTGATGTACTTGGTAAGTATTCTGCGATGTCATAGTTGATGTTGACTTTTTGAGATAAGATTACTGATATGATTGAAAGTATGATAAATAAAACTAATATAATGTGTCTTTTGTTTATGATAAAGTCTGTAAATTTTTTCACTTTTATTTTTCCCTCCTTTTTGGTCTAAAGGTTATTTTAATTACTTTTTTTAGTTTATTCAAGTATAATATATTAGAATGTGTCCAAATTTGGACATTTTTTATAAAATTGTCTTTTTTATAATTTGAGTTTTGTGTTATAATATGAAAAAATATTAGAAAGGATTTTGAAACATGAAAGTACAAGGATTAAATTCATCTTCAAAAAAGACAAGAAGTCTAATAAAGAAAACATTTGCAGAACTTATGAATGAGAAAAAAGAATTAAATAAAATAACAGTTACAGAACTTGTAAAAAAAGCTGGAATTACAAGAAGTACATTTTACACACATTATGACGATATTTACCAAGTAGCTAATGACTATCAATTAGAAACAATAGAATTATTAGTTAGCGATGATAAAATTTTAAACTCTATCCAAGATATATATGATTATTTTGATGAAATTTTTGAATCGTTAAAGAAAAATGAAGAAATCTATAAAATGCTTCTAGTTTCAAACGGTGTTCTTATTTTCCTTGAAAAATTACAGAAACTTGCCGGTAAAAAAATATATTATGCTATGCAAAATATTATAAAAAATAACAAGTATTTAGAATTAGATGTAAATTTCTATATGAGTGGAGTAATTGCTGAATTAGTAAAATATTTTAGAAATCAAAGTGATTATTCTTTAGAAGAAATACTGGCAAATGCAAAAAAATGGTTTGAGAAAATTTTCAATTAAATTTCTCAAGCCATTTTTTTATTTTTTACTAATTACCAAAAAATTAAGAAAGTTAAAAATGCTCCCCAAATTACTTGTTCTCTAGTTAAATCCTTTAACATTTCTGGTAATTCTCCTTCTCCTTTTTCATCTGTAAAGCTCATTTCATAGTAATCTACATCTTGAACTTTAAAATAAATTTCAAATTCTCTTGTTTCATCTTCTCTCATATTTGAAACCTCTATGTATTTGCTACCTAAATAGTTGTCTCTTTCTGAATACAAATCTATTCTTAAATAATCATTTGTTATTTTGTTTTCTGCACTATTATATATTTTACCTTTTATTCTTCCATTTATTTTTGTTGCTTGAGCTTGATATACTGTTACTTGTGGTAAATTGTCTTTTCTTCCTATATTTTGATATGTTGTTTCTATATTCAAATATATCATTAAATTGGAAAATATATAAAATAATACTAGCCATAGTGCGTATTTTATTAGTGTTTTCATTCTATTCATAATTTTTTCTCCTTCTTTTATTAACTGTTTTTATTATACCAAAAATATACAGTAATTTCAATAATTATGTTAAATTTCAATATTCTTTCCCAAATAAACCGAATATATAAATACTTTATCAACTTCTCTATTCAAAGCCTGCTCCAATGCTTCTTTGTATAAATCCAATTGTTTTTTATATTTTTTTACCAATTCATTTTCTTTTCCATTTTCAACATAATCAGTCTTATAATCTAATAAAACCAATTTATCATCTTTATCAATATAATACAAATCAATAATACCTTGTACCAAAACATTTTCTTCTATATCTTGCTCATAAATTTCTTTTGCTGGAACATTTATATAAAATGGTTTTTCCTGATAAATCTCTTTTGCTGTTTTTAGGTCATCCCATATATTAGATTTTGTAAATTCTAGTATTTTGTATAGATTTATCGTTTCTGCTTCTTTTTCTGTTATAATTTGTTTTAGTTGTAAATTTTGTATTAAGTCCTTAATTTTTTGCAAATTATATTCTTCTTTAGGATTCAATTTTTGCATACATAAATGTATTAAAGTTCCTTTTTGTGCTGATGTTATTTTTGTATCTTTTTCTTCTTTTAAAAATTTAGGCTTCTCAAAAGTTATTTCTTTTACTTTTAGTCCTTCTTCTATAATTTCTGTATCTTCTAAACTTTCAATATCAACTCCAACTTGTTTTTCTTTCATTTGTTTTATTTTAGTAACAGAGCTTTTTGTTGGAATTGTTGTTGCTAATTTATTTTGATATTCAAATTCTATTTTATTTTTTATATTTTCTAATAATTGTTGATTACATTCCTTTTCATCTAATATTTTTACTATTTTGTTTGAATTATTTTCTTGTGTCTGTTGCTTTTGAGCACTTACAATTTGACTTGGCTCAATTTTGTTTAATTCAATTAAATTATTTGTATTTTCTTTTTCATAAAGATACACCAATAATATCCAGTCTAAATATGATTTATATTTTTTTACTAAAATAGAATTTATTTTTCCGTTTTTTCTAGGATAAATACTTGCTTGCTTTTCAATATCTTCTGTCTGTTTTGTAAAGTCATTTGATACTCCTGTTATTATCAATTTTTCTTTAGCTCTTGTTAGTGCAACATATAAAACTCTCATTTCTTCTGAAATATTTTCATTTCTAATAACATTTTTTACCGCTTCTCGTGTCAAAGTATCATATTGAACTTGTGCATTGTAATCTATATATTTAGCTCCAATTCCCATTTCTTGATGTAATAGAACTGGATTTTTTCTTATATCTTGTTCATTAAATTGTTTATTAGAATTTACTAAAAATACAACTGGAAATTCCAGACCTTTACTTTTGTGAATACTCATAATTCTAATAACATCATCATTTTCACCAATTATTTTAGCAGCTCCTAAATCTCCAGAATTTACTTTTAGCTTATCTATAAAGTTTATAAAATTATATAGTCCTTTAAAGCTTGCTGTTTCATATTTTTTAGCTCTTTCAAATAACATTTTCAAATTAGCTTGTCTTAAATTACCATTTGGCATTAGTCCTACGTAATTATAATATCCTGTATCTGAATAAATTTTCCAAATTAATTCATCTAATGCTAAATATTCTTGTTCTTTTCTCCACTCTTCTATTTGATTTAAAAACTTTTCAATTTTTTGTTTTAATTCTGGTTTCACATCAACTTTTGCTTTTAACATACAATTATAGAAATTATCATATTTATCTGATAATCTAATTTCTACTAATTCATTATCTGTAAATCCACCTATATTAGACCTTAGAACAGTTACAAGTGGAATATCTTGCATAGGATTATCAATTATTTTTAGCAAGCTCATTATTGTTTGAATTTCTATTGAATCCAAATATTCTTGATTACTATCTGAAAATACAGGCATTCCTAAATTCATAATTTCTTGCTCATATATGCTTGCTTTATCTTTTGTAGACCTTAATAAAATAGCTATATCTTTATATTTTATATCTCTAAAACATTCATTTTTTCTATCATAAATTTGGTATTCGCTATCTATTAATTCTTGTATTTTGTTTGCAACATATTTTGCTTCTAACTCAATATTTTCTATATGTTCTAGTTCTACATCATCTTCATTTTGGTCTGCATTTTCATATTCTGGTGAATTGCTATAATTATATGTTTCTTGGCTTTCATCATCTTTTTTGATGTCTATTATATCAATTTCAGTTTTTAAATTTTGATTATTTTTTTGATAATCTTCAGCTCCAAAATTCAAATATTCTTTTTCATCATATTCTACTTCACCTAAATTTTGACTCATTATATTTTTGAAAATTAGATTTGTAAAATCTAGTATATTATCTCTACTTCTAAAGTTTTTAAATAACTGAATTTTTCTTCCAGCAAGACCGACATTTTTCGATATATCTATGAGAGAATTTGGGTCTGTCTCAACTGTCTCAAATTTTGAATATTTGTCTAGAAATAGCTTTGGCATAGCTTGTCTAAATCTATAAATACTTTGTTTTACATCTCCTACCATGAACATGTTGTTTTCTCTTGATATTGATGAAAGTATAAATTCTTGTACCAAGTTACTGTCTTGATATTCATCTATTGCTATTTCTTCAAACTTTTCTGTATATTTTTTTGCAACTTCTGTTTTTATTATATTTCCTTCTTCATCAACATCTTTTACCAAAATATCTAGTGCAAAATGTTCTATGTCTGTAAAATCAACTATGTTTTTATCTCTTTTTCTTTTTGAAAATATCTCATCAAATTCTAAAATCAAATTTTCTAATTTCTTTAAAATTTCATACATATCAAATATATCTTGATTTGATTGTTTAGAATCTGATACAAATATTTTGTCTATTTTTTTATTAAATTTCTTTTTTACATTATCCCTTATTGATTTTGCTTCTTCTTTAATTTCTGATTCAACTTTTTTTCTTGGCCATGTTGTAAATTTTATGTTTTGTGCTATTTCATATGACTTATCCCAATTATTTAAATTTTGCTTTAATGTGCTTAGTTGCTTAATATCGGTCTCAATTGTTTGTTTAAAATCTTCTAGTTCTATATCATATTGTAAACTTTCTAATGCATCTTCAAGTATTGTTATATCATCTGTTAATTCTTCATCCATTTTCTCTAATAATGTTTTGCCCCATGGAGTTTGACTAAAATCTCTATCTAATTGTTCTCCAATATTAAACATCTCAACTTTTTCATTTAACCATTTTTGAGGAAACGGACTTGAACTTATATAACTATATATGCTCAAAATTAAGTCTTTTAAAGGTGTATCATCTCTATAACTTGTATATGTATTTATTAATTTTGTAAAATCTTTATCTTCTGAAAGATATTTATTTTCAAATAATTCATCTAACACTTCTTGCTTTAAGAGCTCTATTTCAGGTGTATCAGCTATTCTAAAGTTTGGAGATACATTTTCTAATTCATAAAAATTATTTTTTACAACTTCCAAGCAAAATGAGTCTATTGTACATATACTTGCCATGTTTAATAATGTTATTTGTCTTTGCAAATTTTCATTTTCTGGGTCTTCATTTAGCTTTTTGTAAATTGCATCTAAAACTCTTTCTCTCATTTCAGATGCTGCCGCATTTGTAAATGTAACTACTAACAATTTATCAATATCTATATTTTCATTTATTGCTTTGTTTATTATTCTCTCAACTAGTACTGCTGTTTTTCCGGCTTCCGCGCTGCTGCTGCTATTAGCAAATTTGAATTTTTTTCATATATTGCTTGTTTTTGTTCTTTGGTCCAGTTTGGCATTTGTCCCATTGGGGACGGTTCTTTTTGGGACATTACCAAAAGTAGCCGTCCGTCTCCTTTCTTTTATTGTTATATGTAATTTTTAATAAATTTTTTATTTCACAAATAGAGTTCTAATTTTTTTTATTAAATAATGACTTCCACCATCTCTATTGTTTTGAGTATTTTCAACCATACTAATAATCAACATATCTCTTCCTGATGGATAATCAACTGTAAAGCAATCAAACCATCCTAATGTTCCACTTTCAGTATCAGTACTTGAAGTTTTTAATTCAGCAGTACCTGTTTTTCCGGCTATTGTAACTCCCGCAACTTTCATATCATTTGCTGTTCCTTCTGGATTTTCTACAACTTGTATTAAGTCATTTTTCACAGTATTTGCTGATTCGCTTGAAAATACATTTTCTTTTAAATATTCTGCTTTTGCATTTTCTTTATATTCAATATATGGCTTTATCATATTTCCTTCATTTGTAAATGCTGAATATATTGATGCCATATGTATTGGGTTTACTAATATATCTCCTTGCCCATATCCTGAATCTGCAAGTTTTTTCTCAGTTGAGATGGCCTTATCTGAATTTGAATATTGTGACTTTTTAAGTGTCAATGGAAAGTCTATTTGCTCATTAAATCCTAATTTATCTAAACTTTCACAAAATGTTTTACTTCCAATTTGCATTGCTGCTTGCCCAAAAAAGATATTATCTGAATGTATTAAGGCATTTTTAATGTTTTTTGCTCCACTATATGCTGTTAATGTTGTTATATAGTCACTTCCCCAGCTTTTGTCTTTTTGCCAACTTAGCCCTGAATAATTAAATGTTGTATCTGTTGTTAATTTTCCTGTTGTTAATCCTACTGCTGCAGTTATTGATTTAAATGTTGAACCTGGACAATAGCTTTGTAAAAATCTATTGTATAATGGTTTGTTTTCATCGCTATTTAACTCATCCCATTGTGCATTTGTAAGTCCTAACACAAAGTCATTTGAATCATATGATGGTGTACTAACTAATGCTAATAACTCACCTGTTTTAGGCTCCATTACAACAAAAAATCCTTTATCATTTTTCATTTGATAATATAATTGTTTTTGTATATTGCTATCTATTGTTAATTTTACATCAGTTCCATCTTTTTTATCTTGTATTGCTAATGTTTTTAATCTTGTTCCATTTTCATCTATTATATAAATTTCTGTACCATCTATGCCTCTTAAGGTATCTTCATAAGCTTGCTCTAAACCTGTTTTTCCGATTATACTGCTTGAGCTATATCCTTTGCCTTCTTTTTCTTTTAATTCGTCAGCATTTATCGCTTGCACATATCCTATTAAATGTGCTGCCTCTTCTCCTAAAGGATAAACTCTTGCTTCTGTACTTGTTATTTTTATTCCTGATATTTGTAATAATTGTTCTTTTAATGTTGTATTACTTGCTGATACTTTTTTAATTGGTACAAATGTGTCATCTTTTACATATGATGCAGAAAGTTGTGTGTTTATATAATCTACTGAAACACCTGTTAATTCAGATATTTTAGAAATGCTTTCTTCTTTATTGTCTCCTAATTTACCTGGAACAATTCCAACAGTAGATATACTACCATTTTCAGCAAGTTTAACTCCATTTCTGTCTAAAATTTCTCCTCTTTTTGCTTCAATTGTAGATACTCTAACTTTATCTGTATTTCTTAATTCTGGAAATATCATGCTTGATGACCAATTTAATTTATATTGTTTATCTTCTTTTACTAATTTAGCTGTATTTGTAAATGATATTGTTCCAGCTGATGTTGACATGCTTTCACTATATGTAACTTTGTTTACACCTTTTTCTTTTAGTGTTTCTGATATTGTTACTTTTATGTCAAATGCATCTATTCCTTCATAAATGTTTTTATTCCTTTTAATAAAATCTTCTTGTGATATTTGTTCTTTTGATTCGTTTGATATCATATTATACATTTCTTCGTATTTTTGCTCATTTATTAATGATATATATGTACTTAAAACATCTTCTGGTTTTTCTTTTGTTCTATTTATATATGCTACGATTCCTATTATTGCACAAATAACTATTACTGCTACTAAAGCTATGATTATTACTTTTTTATTTTTCATAAAATACATCTCCTTTTTTATAATCAAAGTCTATCATTTGCTAAAAAAGTTGTCAATAGGGACGCCCCTTTTTGACAACTTAAAAATGTTTACAAAACTTTTTCCATTGAGATTATTTCTTATATTCCAAAATATCTCCAGGATTACAATCCAAAACTTCACAAATCTTATCTAAAGTAGAGAACCTTATAGCCTTTCCCTTATTAGTTTTCAATATAGAAAGATTTGCTGTTGTTATTCCTATCTTTTGCGCCAATTCATTAGATGACATTTTCCTTTTTGCCATCATTACATCTAAATTTACTATTATAGACATTTATACCATCCTCTCTATATTGTTAAATCATTTTCTTCTTTATTTTTTATTGCTGTTTTATAAATTTCTCTTAAAACTATTAATCCAATTCCAAGTATCAAAAATATCATAGCTGTAATGATTGAGAAAAATAAATAAACAATTATTGTTGAATATTCAAAAGTTGATATCTTTGATATTTCAGTAAATACATCTATTCCATATATAATCCCAATTATAATTGAGCAAATAGAACAGACTAAAAATCTATTTGCAATTTTTTTATTAAATACATTTTCTTTTTCTAAAGAGCTGAATATTTTTATAAATTCATATAACATCACTAATGCTGGTATACTTGATAAATATATAAATATTATTGTTATACCTAAAGTTTGTTCTAATATCATTTGTTTAAAAGTTCCTATTCCATTTTTTTCAATAAACAATGGCACTGTAATTATTGATAAAATGCACAATATAAATAAAATAATTAAAAATATTTTTATAATTGAAGATATACTTCTTTTTCCAGTTATTTTCATTTTTTCTCCTCTTTCTGTTTTAGGGATGGAGGAATAAACATTTTTCCTCACATCCTCTATATATTTTAATATTCTGTATAATATTTTAAACTGCTTGATTTATCTGTTAAATCAACTTTTTCTAATAATTTATATACTTGTAATTTTGACAAATTCCACTCTGAAAAATTAGGTTTATAATTACTTCCATATCTTAACTTATAATCTCTTAAATCTGTTTTTATTATTCCTTGAATATTTTTTAATTTTTCTTTTTTTTCATATGATAATTTACTATCATCTTGATTTAATATCTTTATCTTTTCTTTTATTGCATCTGTTCCTGTAGCTCTTGCAATATAATATGCATCTAATGTAGCATTTTCCGGATCGGATAAATATCTATCTATATTGTTTTTAGCTATTATATAATCAATATTTATGAAGTTTAAAATTACATACATTATTACTATGATTTCTAAAGAAATTTTAAAAGTATCTAATTTTTGACCACATATTTCCATTAATACTGGAACTAATATTAAAATTTCTGTTACCAAAATGAAATACACGAATAATCTTAAATATGTATATCCATATTCTTGTTCATACAGATGCATTCTAAACATTGCTGATATTACAATTATTATTGTAAATATAATCAAAAATATTTTTAGTATTTTGCTAAATTTCTCATTTTGTACATTTTTAGATACTTTAATTAATCCCAAATTAATAAATGAAACAAACATTAATTGGAAAAATCCTGTTCTTGCATATGTAGCATAATCAAAATTTGCTGTTTTTCCTGCATTTATAAATAAATATTTAAATTGAATTATGCTAAAAATAAAATATATTATATTTAAAGATGTTAATAATGTATTTATTGTTAAACAACTTAAATTTATTTTTTTAGAGTCTTCAAATTTTTCTTCTTCAGTATCTCTATTTTTAGTAAATGTTACAATAAATCCTATTATGTAAATACATGATATTACTATGCAAACTATTCTCCATATCACATCACTGATTTTTGCATTTGAAAATGCCTTAGATATTAGTTCTGAAATATCTTTAAAAATATTTTCAAAAACACTATCAGCAGATGATAATAAAATAATTATAATTATTATAACAGGTATTGATATTAATATAGATTTTCCAAGTTTTTTAGCAAATTCTATTTTTTCATTTTGATTTTCTTTTTCTTTTTCAAAAAATTCATTTACTTCAAAATCACTTATAAATTCAAATATTAAACTAAATGGTTTAAATAGTTTTCCTAATATTTTTCTTATAAATCTACTTTCTGATATTTTACCTTCTGTTATACTTATACACATTATTATTATTAAAACAAATATTACTGGCACATTTAATATTTGAAAAAGTGAATTGTTAAAAATAAAATATGTTAAACTTAATAAAATAATTGGAATTGCCCATAAAATCCCTTTTTTATTATTAATCATTTGTTTTTCGTTTAAATTGTATAATACTAATAAAATTGTTGGTATTATAAATAGTACAACTGATATACCAGGAATTTTATCCCAAAAAAGTATTGACTGTAATATACTTAAAAATAAACTACTGTATAAAATCTTTTTCATAAAATTTTATCTCCTTTTTTAATTTTAAGAAATTAGTTTTTATAAACTTATATTTCTTTTTTCGGAATTAGTTTATATTAAATTTTATTATTTGTCAATACTTTTTTATTGTTTTTCGATATTTTTTTATATCTTGTATTTATTAATTTTACCCTATATTTACATTTTCCCATAATTAACATCTATTATATTGTATTTTTTAATTTTTGTATTTCTTCTTCCGTTAATTCTGTCATTTCCATTATTTCCTCTATGTCTTTATTTTTCTCTAACATCTTCTTTGCAATTTTTATTTTGCTTTTCTTTTCACCGTTCTTTTATTCCGTTTTTCTATACCGTTCTTCCATGCCCATCTTTAGTCCTTCTTTTCTAGCATAGCTTAATTCTGTTGTTCTATCAGACTCCCACAAATCTCTCATGTCTTCTAAATATTGAGCCTCTTCACTTGCTGTAAATTTGTTTCGATTTGATTCCAAATCTTGAAATAATAAAATTTTGATTTAAATTAACAATTCTTGGCATTTAAATTTTTAGCCACTATATAGACTAAATAGAATAATCTATTTATATCATATTTAGTGGCTATTGTAAACATAATTTTAATTTTTTTCCGATTTTTTCATCGCAAAATTCGCTATTTTTCGGCAGTAACTTTTATACTATCTGTAATAATTTATACAATTTTAAAATCTAAAATTCATTTAATAATTCATTTTTGTCTCTTACGCCTACAAATCTCTTAAATTCTTTACCATCTTTAAAAATAATCAATGTAGGAATGCTCATAACATTATATTTCATAGCTAAATCTTGATTTTCATCAACATTAATTTTTCCAACTTTAGCCTTACCTTGTAACTCCCCGGCAAGTTCTTCAACAACAGGCGACATCATTTTACAAGGTCCACACCAGTCAGCATAAAAATCTACTAATACTGGCTCATTTGAATTTAAAACTTCTTTTTCAAAATTTTCTGAATTTATCTTTAATTCCATAATTTCACCTCCATGTCCAAAAAGAACCAATCTTATTATTTATTATTTATAAATTTTATAACTTGTAATCCTGCTTTTGTTCCTTCATACACTGCTTTTGAAATTTGATATAATCCTCCTGTGCAGTCTCCACAAGCATATAAACCTTTTATTGTTGTTTCCATATTTTCATTAACAACAATTTTATCATTTTCAATTCTAGCTCCTAATTTTTTTGCAAATTCGGTGCTTCCTGCAACGCCTTGTGCAACAAATATTCCATCTACTTTCATAATAGTATTATCTTTAAATTCTACTTCTTCTACTTTATTTTCTCCGATGAATTTCTTTTATTTCTTTATCATTTATATTAACATTTTCTGCTCTGTATTCTGGAATTTTTTGGCCGTTAGTTAGTATTGTGGTTGACCTTACTACATTTTGCAAATTCATTGTTTCTGATATTGCGTAATCTCCATTTCCAATTACTACAACATCTTTATTTCTATAGAAAAATCCATCACAAACTGCACAATAACTAACACCTCTTCCTTCATATTCATCTATTTTGTTTATGTTAGGTTTATTCTTTTTATTTCCTGTTGCCAGTACTACAGCTTTTGTTTGAAATTCATTGTTTAAAGTTTCAACTTTAAATATTTGCTGTATTTGTTTTTTATCATTTTCTATAAAATTATTTTTAGTATTTATATTTTCTTTGTCTAGTTCTATAAAATCAATTTGTATATTCGTAACTTCTTCTTCTAAAACTTCTACACCTAAGTTTATTGCTTGTTCTATCCCTGTTCTATATAATTCTTCCCCTTTTACGCCATTTTTAAACCCATAGTAGTTTTCTATTTTGGATGCATTTTCTAATGCTGATTTTTCTTTGTAAATTACTAAGGTTTTTAAATTTCCCCTTATTGTATATAAACTAGTAGATATTCCTGCAGGTCCTGCACCTACTATTATTACATCATACATATTTTCACTTCCTGACATTTTACTTAATATACTTTAGAAATTTTATATAATTTTAGGTACAAATATCATTAAGCCAATAATTGCAGATGTTATTGCTGATACTAAAACAGCTCCTGCGGCAACATCTTTTGCAATTTTTGCTTTAGGATTTATTTCTTGTGTTATCAAGTCTACTACATTTTCAATTGCAGTATTTATTAATTCTAATGATATAACTAGTCCAAATAATACTATGCATATTATCCATTCTATTTTACTTATTTTTAGTATTATTCCAAATATTATTACTAATATCATTATTAATACATGTATTTTCATATTTTTTTCCGTTTTTAATGCTGATATAATTCCCTCAAAAGCGTACTTAAAGCTATTTATTAATCTTTTTTTATCTTTCATTTTCATCACCATTTATATTGTACTAAAATTTAAAAAAATTTACAATATTTTAAAATATATTTTTAATCAAAGAGGAACAAATCGGAAAGCTATCACTTGATTACCATATTGATTCTTTATATACTTGTTACATTCATATCATAACGTTTTTTTATGTTAAGCTCAATATTCTTTTTCAATTTAACTCTTTTATTTACAAATCATCTTAAAAACACTAGTAAAAATTATTAAATACACAATAGAAATAGTAAATCCACCAATTACATCACTTGCATAATGAACACCCAAATAAATTCTACTAATACCTATTAAAACTATTAAAATTCCTAATAACGCACAAGATATGTACTTTAATTTTTTGTCTTTTACATTTTTCCATATAAAATAAATTATCAAACCATAAAATGCTGCACTTATCATAGAATGACCTGATGGAAAGCTATATCCAGTTTCACTAATTAATCTATATCCTTCAGGTCTTGGCCTCTCTACAATATTTTTTAGTAAAAGATTTAATCCTGTAATTACCATTAAATTTATTGGTATTGAAAATGCTATTTTTTTATCTTTTATAAAAATAGCTGATAATGTTGCAATTAGAATTAAGCAATATGCTCCTCCAAAATTAGTTATAACCTTAAAAATACTTGTAAGTACATCATTTCTCATATTTTGAACTATTATTTTATATATAAGCAAATCTATTGTCATTGTTTCTTTTTCAAAGATGTCTTCTATTATTGCTATAAAAATAACTACACATATCAATAATATTATAAATTTATAATTTTTCTTTAATGCTTTTCCTATTTTTTCTAACATATATTCGTTCCCCTTTTGCTTTCTTTTGTTTTATATTAAATTACATATAGTAATATACAGAAAAACTGTAATATACTACCTAGCAATATAAATAAGTGAAATATTGAATGCATATATTTTTTCTTTTTTCCAAATCCATATACTATTGCTCCTATTGTATAAGCTACTCCACCTGCAACTAACAATGCTAACCCTGGAATTCCTAATAATTTCGGTAATAAATTTACTGTAAAAATAACACACCAGCCCATTCCTAAGTAACTTATCATTGAAAACACTTTATATTTTTTTATATCTATTGAATTTAATACAATTCCTAAAATTGCCATAGCCCATATAATACCAAAAATTGTCCATCCTAATGCTGTATTATATTCCCTAAATGTAACTAAGCAAAATGGTGTGTATGAACCTGCTATTAATAAAAATATTGAACAATGGTCTAACACTTGAAAAACTTTTTTAGCTTTCCTTTCTGGTTTTAGTCCATGATATATACTTGACATCGTATATAAAAGAATCATTGTGATTCCATATATTACAGAGCTTACTACTGCATATCCATTGTGATGAATTGCTGAAAATACAATGCATAAAACTAATGCAACTATTCCAAATGCTCCTCCTACTATATGTGATGTCATATTAAATATTTCTTCACCTTTAGTATATGTTGGTAATATTCTATCTTTTAACTTCGTTCTTGTCATATTTTCTCCTTCAAAATATATTATCATTTTAAGATCTGTCCCAAAAGGACATTTTTGACATTATACCATTAACTTATTCAAAAATCTAGATTACTGAATAAGTATTCTATTTTTTATATTTTTTGTTATTTTCCTCTTCCTATTTTCTACAAAATGTGATACAATACACACTAATGAAAACATATGAAAAGATAATTGGGAGGAATTATTATGGAATTTAATAAATGTAGTAGATGTGGAAACTTTTTTATATCAAATGATGATGTATGTCCTAAATGTAAAACTAAGGATACATTAGAGTTTGAAACATTTAAATCATATATTGCAGAAAATGGAATAAATAATAATTTAGATATTTTGTCTAGTGAAACTGGAATAAGTGTAAAAAATATAAATAGATATTTAAATTACAATGATTTAAATAATGGAAATAATAATATACAATTATAAAAAGTAGAAATAAGAAATCTTTGGTTTCTTATTTTATAATTATTGAAACGAAGGGAATGAATTTAAAAATGACAAATGTATTTGATATTTTAGAAGAAAGAGGATATATTGAGCAAATGACTCATCCTCAAGAAATAAAAGAACTTTTTGGAAAAGAAAGTGTTCCTTTTTATATTGGAATAGACCCAACAGCTGATAGTCTTCATGTTGGTCATTTTGTTTCTTTAATGGTTGCAAGTCATATGCAAAAATGTGGTCATAAACCTATTATATTGGTTGGTGGCGGTACTGCTACAATTGGTGACCCTTCTGGAAAAACTGATATGAGAAAAATGCTTTCTCGAGAAGAAATTGACCATAATGTTGAATGTATAAAAAAACAAATAGAAAGATTTGTAAGTTTTGAAGGTGAAAATGCAGCTATTATTGTTAATAATGCAGATTGGCTTTTAGATTTAAAATTTATTGATTTTATGAGAGAAATAGGAAGTCTTTTCTCTGTAAATAAAATGCTTGCAGCAGAATGTTATAAGCAAAGAATGGAAACAGGTTTAACATTTTTTGAAATGAGCTATATGCTTATGCAGTCTTACGACTTTTTACATCTATACGAAACATATGGATGTAAATTAGAAATGGGTGGAAATGACCAATGGTCTAACATCATTGGTGGTGTCGATTTAATCAGAAAAATTGGTAAAGATGATTCTTATGGTTTAACATTTAAACTTCTTACTACAAAAGAAGGTAAAAAAATGGGTAAAACTGAAAAAGGTGCTTTATGGTTAGACTCTGCAAAAACTTCTCCATATGAATTTTATCAATATTGGAGAAATATTGAAGATGACAGTGTTGAAAATGTTTTAAAATTATTAACATTCTTGCCTATGGACAAAATAAAAGAATTATCTTCTTTAAAAGATGAAAAAATAAATGAAACTAAAAAAATTGCAGCATTTGAAATTACTAAATTAGTTCATGGTGAAGAAGAAGCTAAAAAAGCTGAAGAAGCTTCTAATGCTCTATTTAGTGGTAGTGGAAATTTAGATAATATGCCAACCGTTGAATTAAATGGTAATAAAAATATTTCTATAGTTGATGCAATTGTCTTAACTGGTATTGCTCCATCAAAAGGTCAAGCAAGAACTTTGATTACTCAAGGTGGTATTTCTTTGAATGATGAGAAAGTTACTGATATTTCTTATGTTCTTTCTGATGATGATTTTAAAGATGGTTATGCTATTTTGAAAAAAGGTAAAAAAGTATTTTATAAATTAGTTTAAAAGTAAAAAGGGATTTGGAAACCTATGTCTCCATTAATCCCTCTTTTTTATTCTACTATATTATCAATTATTTCATTCACAGAATTTTCTACAACATTATTTTTTCCTTGTTGTTTCTTCTTATCTTCCTTAGCTTTTTCCTTCTCTAAAGAATCAATCAAACTCTGTATTTTCTTAATATCTGAACCCATAAGTTCCCAGTCATTATTTTCAGTAGACTCTGTTAAATTTTTATTAGCCTTTACTATTGCATCTATTAAACCATCAATATCATCAGTATTTTCAAGTTCAATATTTGAAGCTTCTTTTGACAATAAATTGTTCAATGCTTCTTCCAAATTATCTCCAATAGCAACTTTGTTTCCTGAAGCTACAACTACTTTTTTAAGCATTGGTATTTTTGATTCTTCATTTAGCATTGTTTGATAAATTGATTCTACATATAACAAGGTATTATTTATTGGTACTACAACCATATCCTTTGTAACCTTTGTTCCTGTTGTATTTAATGCTTTTATTTTAGAAGAAATTATTTCATCTTGCTCAATTTGATTATCTAATTGCATTGGTCCTAAAATATTACTGTCTTGTGAAAATTTATATAATTTTAGTTTATTTGTAGTTCCATCTGTTTTACCAACTAGATAAGAAATTAAATTCTGTTTTAAAGCTGGTGTATAAATTTGTATTAATCCAATTTCTTTTTGACCATCATTATCAACCATTGTGTAATATGGTTTTAACATAGCCCCTGAAGATTTTGTGATAATTGTATTATTATACTTAGCAAAATCCCATAAGTCATCTGTTCTATATAATATATCAGATTTTACATTATGATATATTTTTAAAAGTTCTGCTTGTACATTATATAAATATTCTGGATAAATAAAATGTTCTGCTATATCCTCTGGTATTTCTGCATCTAAGTCTTCAAATACTGTTGAATATATATTTCTATAAGCCATAGCAATTGGGTCTGTTTTATCTGTTACATAGAATTTCATTGTACCATCATATGCGTCGATTATTACTTTTACTGAATTTCTAATATAATTTATTTTTTCTTTTATGCCATCATGTTCAATTGTTGTATATTGTGAATATGGATATTTATTTGAAACAGTATAAGCATCTAGTACCCATACAATTTTTCCTTCTTCTGTTACTACTGTATATGGATTTTCATCATATATCAAGTATGGTATAACTTCTTTTGCTCTTTTTGTAATATTTCTATTTATTAATATTTTGCTATCACTTGTTATTTCTGATGAAAATGCAAGTTTTAAATCACCTGTTTTTATTTCTAATATTAATCTATCTATAAATCCAAGTTGTAAACCTGCTTGTCCATTATATGTTGATGTATATTCTAAACTATTTTCATCTGTGTAATCATATTCTTGTTTATTTTTTGTATTTGTAGCTATTGTATCATTTGTTTCTAGTCCGAAATATATATCTTGTACAGTTGTTCCTAGCTGGTCATCTTTACCAGATATGTCTTTTTGAATATAGTTTATGCTTCCATTCTCTGTTGTAGATGTACTATCAATAACAATTTGTCCTTTTCCATGTGTATATTCATATGTTTTATTGTTGTATGTTCTACCTGAATTAGTAATTTCTCTAGTAGCTATGTATACTAATTTATCTTCTCCTGATATTTTATATTTTGCAATATTTGCATTTCTGTATGAATAATATCCTGTTCCTGTTTGATTATAATCTAGTGTTTTTAATACTACATCTTCATTTATCATTTTTATATTATCTATTATATCAGCGTTTTCACTAACCTCTGTTTGTGTAATTGTTCCTGTGTTTTCTAAACTTTCTTCTGATATGTCTATATTATAAGCAGTTTTAGTATACTTTATATTATCTTCTAAATATTCTTTTTCTCTATCTAGTTTATTTGAATTTACAAAAATCAAATTGAATACTATTATTACTAAAAACATCACTACTAAATATCCTGGTATTATAGCTATATTTTTAAGGACTTTTGATGTATTATTGTTTTTAAATGCTTTTATTGCTCTTAATGCAGCTATAACAATAACTACTGAAAATATTAAATATCCCCATCTTTGAACCATTACATTTGTATATCCTGCTCCTATTATTTCTATATTTTCAGATGAAGCTGTTTCATTTTTAATTGTTAACATTTTGTTAAGAGAAATATTTGTTACACTTAAAGCAGTATATAGAGCTACACTAATTATAATTAATGCAAGATTTCTTAATAGTTTTTTAACTAGCAAACTTTCTTTGATCATCTTTCCATCTACACCATCAAAATATTTATTAAATATTATAATGTAATAAACTGCCATATATATTGTTAGTCCAACAATTATTCCTATAAAATATATTAATAATGTTTCAATTAATGGTTTTTGGAACATATAAAATGCTATATCAAAACCAAAAACTGGGTCTGTTACTCCAAATGATGCATTGCTTGAGCACAACAGAATTTTTTTCATTAATATGTTAGACATTAATGTGCTTACAATAACTGAAACCACAAATGCTATTGATTTGTTTAATATTTTTGGCATCTCTTTATTTTCTTTTTTAAAAAATGGTTTTAAGCCTTTTTTTATTCCTCTATTTGTAAAGTAAATTAAAAAGTATATTACTACAAAGTTTATTCCAAAAGTAATATATTTATAGCTTATATTTGTAAAAAATGCTTGTACATAATTTTCTCCTAGTTCTTTGTATTGTAAATAGGTTCCTCTTAAGTTTATATATGTTCCTATTGCAAATATTAATATAAATAGCATTACAATAGTCATTCTTGTTTTGCTTTTCTTTTTTTCCATTTTTTACCTCCATTGTCCCATTGGGGACGGTTCTGTTTGGGACATTAAATTATTGCCTTAACAAAATCTTCTGAATTGAAGATTTCCATGTCATCTATTTGCTCTCCTACTCCTATGAATTTTACTGGAATTTTATTTTCTTCAACAATTCCAATTACTACTCCACCTTTTGCCGTTCCATCTAATTTAGTAAGTACAATTCCTGTAATGTCAGCTTCTTGTTTAAATGCTTTTACTTGTTGAATAGCATTTTGACCTGTTGTTCCATCAATTACTAATAGGACTTCTTTATCTGAATCTGGCATTTCTTTATTAATTACTTTTTGAATTTTATTTAATTCGTCCATTAAATATTTTTTATTGTGAAGTCTTCCTGCTGTGTCTACTATTAATATATCTGCTCCGTTTTCTTTTGTCTTTTTAATTGCATCAAATACTACTGATGCAGGGTCAACCCCTTCTTCTCTTTTCACAATGTCTGCTCCTGCTCTTTTTGCCCATATTTCTAGTTGTTCAACAGCTGCTGCTCTAAATGTATCTGCTGCAGCAACTACTACTTTTTTGCCATCTTTTGCTAATCTGTTTGCCATTTTTCCAATTGATGTTGTTTTTCCTACTCCGTTTACTCCAACTACTAGAATTACTGATGGTTTTGTATTTAGGTGTAAGCTGATATCTGTTACATCTAATATTTTTTGCATTTCTTCTCTTAATGCTTGTTTTACATCTTCTTCATCTTTTATGTTTTCTTTTTTTATTCTTTCTCTTAAATTTGATATTATTTTTACTGATGTATCCATTCCTATGTCTGACATTATCAGTACTTCTTCTAGTTCGTCTAGAAAGTCTTCGTCTACTTTTCTGAAGTTGCTGAATACGTTGTTTATTTTTTCATCAAATGATGTTTTTGTTTTGTTTAGTCCTGTTTTTAATTTATCAAAAAATCCCATAATTTTTTTCCTCCATTTTAAACTTTGTATATTATACCATAAAAATTGGAAAAAGAATAGTCTTTTGAACTATTCTTTTGTCTAATACCATTTTACTTATTGGAGCGATTAAGTTACAGCTTACGAACTAAGTTCTCTTTCTAAAAACATTATATATGAATTATTATACTTTTTTCAAGAAAATATTGGATTTTTTTGTATTTTATTGTATACTAAATCAAGTTATTACTTTTATATAATAGGTGAGGTAAATATGAATTTAAATAAAAAGCCAATTATTGGTATAATTTCAAAACATTTTTTAAAAGATGAAATAAGACCAAATATGTTTATAAGAGATGAAATAAAACAAGCAATTTTTGATAATGGTGGTATAGCAATAGGTATAATATTGCCAAAAGATGAAAAAAATGATGTTGAAGATAAATGGAAAAATAATTTATCTAAAGATGAATATAATAATTTAATTACTCAAATAAATTTATGTAATGGAATATTATTTCAAGGCGGAGGTGCTTGTGATAATTATGAAATGATAGTAGCTAAGTATTGCTATGAGAATAATATACCAACTCTTGGTATTTGCTGTGGTCAAAACGTTATGGTTAGAGCACTGGGAGGAACAACTAAACTAATAGAGAATCCTGAAAAACATAATACAAATGATTTATATGTACATTCTGTAAGATTAATTAATAATACAAAATTTTCAAAAATTATTGAAAAGGAAGAAATTAAAGTTAATTCTAGACATAAAAAGACAGTAAATACACATCCAAATTTAATAGTAAATTGTATATGTGAAGATGGGTATATTGATGGAGTTGAATCACCTGATAAAACTTTTTATGTGGCTTTTAGATTTCATCCAGAAAGCTTATACAAAGTTAATAAAGATCATAATAAAATATTTGAAGAGTTTATAAAAACATGTAATGGAGAAAAAAATGAAACAA
>OIYO01000215.1_pt1 | contig 57693 bp, 51 predicted proteins | sample 1588191 | NCBI WGS metagenome assembly OIYO01 (sample SAMN03283275) | human gut metagenome | biome: human-associated habitat; material: feces | host: Homo sapiens | place: Peru | collected 2012 | reverse complement strand
GGAGAGATGTCACGTTAGTGACAGAGAGGGAAGGGTGGGGGCTTATTAAAAGTTACTCTTAATCCAAACCCACCCGCATCTGTAAGGTTCAGCATAACTTCACCAACAGCTGCGACCTCCCTAATAAGGGCGGTACTAACTTATACAATAACACTCATACTCATCCGAACGTATGAGATTTGATACAAAAAACTAAAGAAATTGAGAATAATGCCGATAAAGATAATATGGAAAACCTCAATGGTTTTTCATACCTCCTCCCCAAGTCTGGTAGCCGTTCTCAATTGAAACGGCTTTTTTTTATGCGTAATAACTTTGAACTCTGCTAGCTAGTTCGTTTTTGGTAATTTTTCCATCTTTGTCCGTATCTAAACCCGAATTACCGGCATAATACTTGTCTTTTTTGGTTGATAAAACATCATTCTTTGCTTTTGCCGGCAAGAAGACAAGAGCATACAAAGTTCCGGCATCAATACTATCACTGCTACTGTATCCGGCGGCTTTTTTGTTCGCAATAAGGAATTTCTCCACGTACGTCATTTGTTCTTCTGCGGACATTTTTTTCAAAGCATCAATTGATGTTCCTAAGTTTTCCGCTGTTTTTGGCATAAATTGAATTAGTCCGGTTGCATTACTTTTCTTGTTTTGTACTTTGGTATCCAGTCTGCATTCTGAGTACATTACACCCATCAAATCGTCAGGAGAACATTTAACTTTTTTTGCAACATCAACAACTTTATTATAAAAAGCATCACTCAAGCCACTCTTTTTCGAACTCCATTTTTGTTTAAGCTCTTTCGCATCATAAGATATTTCTGTTGTAGACTTATTAGTAGAATCAGTCTTAGTATTTGTTAGCCAGCCTGCATTCTCAAAAAAGTTGAATTTGGGAGAAAAATCAAAATTAGTTGATGGAGTTGATAAAAAATTAGTATTACCCCAGAAGTTTGTCATGGTATTATTAGCACCAAAAGAAATGGAATTTGTTGGGGCAAAATTAAAATTAAATGCCGGTGGGTTTATATCAGGCATAAGCTGAGTTACTCCAGCTCCTGACATAACATTAGGTACCATAAATAAACTTGTTTTATTAGGGAAAGGTGTTGTACAACAGCCTGTATATGGTGTGAATGAATTACACGCATTGAAAAACAACGGTTGCGGTGAGAAACAACTTCCAAACCCACCAAAATTACCAAATCCGCCGAACCCTCCAAAACATCCAAAATTCCCCATACCTGCGCCAAAAAACGGATTGCTGTTATTTAGCATTCCGAACATAAAACCATTTGTAAAATTGTTTAAAAAATTTGTAGCGCTCATAATTAGATATCCTATACATGTAAAGTCGTTTGGGATGGAAAAATTGACTTTTTTGTTAAAAAATGTGAAGAGATGTTGTTAGGTCTTTAAGTCGTTAAGACGTTAAGTTTGTATTAAAAGAATTATATAGTTCGGTTTTGTTAAATTTATGAGCGATAGCGAATATTATTGAACCTAACGCCTTAATGACCTAAAGACTTAGCGACTTAACCCCCTATCCCATCTTCCCACTTTTATGGTATAATATTGCAATAGATTACAGAGGGAGTTTTTAATATATGAACAAAAATCAATCAGTTGGTATGTACATTCTATTAGGAATAATGGTTTTGGCATTCTTGTCAATGCTGTTTGCAGGCCCTACTTCAAGTACAGAAGAACTATCATATACAAATTTTTTACAAAAAGTTGAAAATAAAGAAATTAAAAATGTCGACTTGGGTAAAGATTCTTTAATTGCCATTCCAGTAAAACAACCGGAAGCAAAGAAAACTACATCAAATCCTTTGTTTGGAGATGTTGCAACTACTCCTAAAATCCAATACAAAGTTGTTTTGCCTGAAAATTCCGACATTCTTAATAAATTGGAAGATAATAACGTTGAAATTAGCGCTAAAAAAGCTAGTGAATCCGGTTCAATGTTTGGTTTAGGTTCTTCTTTCTTAACCATTTTGTTAGTTCTTGGTTTCATTATGCTTATTATAAAATCAATCCAAGCAGGCGGAGCGCAAGCTATGTCATTTGGCAAAAGTCGTGCAAAAATGCTTATGGACAATAAAGTTAAAACAACTTTTGCTGATGTTGCAGGTATTGATGAAGAGAAAAAAGAACTTGAAGAAATCGTTGATTTCCTTAAACATTCTGACAAATACGTAAAATTGGGTGCTAAAATTCCTAAAGGAGTTTTATTAGTAGGTTCCCCTGGTACAGGTAAAACATTAATGGCAAAAGCTGTTGCCGGAGAAGCTGGTGTTCCGTTCTTCTCTATTAGCGGTTCAGATTTCGTTGAAATGTTTGTCGGTGTTGGTGCTTCTCGTGTTAGAGATTTGTTTGAACAAGCAAAAAAACATCAACCTTGTATTGTGTTTATTGATGAAATCGATGCTGTCGGTCGTCAAAGAGGTGCCGGCATGGGCGGTGGGCACGACGAAAGAGAACAAACTCTGAACCAATTGCTTGTTGAGATGGACGGTTTTGATGAAAACACAAATATCATTATCTTAGCTGCAACAAACAGACCTGATATCTTAGATAATGCTTTATTGCGTCCGGGAAGATTTGATAGACAAATTGTTATTAACAAACCTGATGTATTGGGTAGAGAACAGATTTTGAATGTTCATGCTAAAAATAAACCGCTTGCAAAAGAGGTTGATTTAAAAACATTGGCAAAACGCACACCAGGGTTTACCGGTGCAGATTTACAAAATTTATTAAATGAAGCTGCTTTATTGGCTGCAAGACACGATAAATCAGAAATCGAAATGCCTGATTTAGAAGAAGCTATTGATAAAGTTATGGCAGGTCCTGAAAAGAAAAGCAGAATTATTTCTGATGAAGAAAAAGAAAATACAGCTTACCACGAAGTTGGACACGCACTTCTTGCAAAACTTCTTAAAGACTGCGACCCGCTTCACAAAGTTTCAATTATTCCAAGAGGTATGGCTTTAGGTATAACTCTTACACTTCCGGAAAAAGACCATTTAACTATGCGTAAAAACCAATTGCTTGATAGAATCGCAATGATTTTGGGCGGAAGAGTAGCAGAAGAACTTGTTTACGGAAAAGACAATATAACAACAGGTGCCTCAAACGACTTGGAAAAAGTTTCTAATCTTGCAAGAAGTATGGTTACAACTTACGGTATGAGTGAGAAAATGGGTAATCTTGCTTACGGCAAAGAACAAGAACATATTTTTATGGGCAGAAATTTTGGAAACACTAGAGATTTTTCAGAAGAAATCGCTGCCGACATTGACAAAGAAGTTAAAAAGATTGTTGATAAACAATATGATCATGCTATGCAACTATTAAGCGACAACAGAGATATGTTGGAACACATTGCAAAAACACTTCTTGAAAAAGAAACACTTGATGAAAAAGAATTTGAAAGCTTAATGAATGAAGTTAGAGAAAGAAGAGAGCAAGCATAAATTCACGAAAGGATAGAATAAGAATGGATAGAGATGAGCTAATACTTAGAGAATACAAGATGTATTCAGAACAAAAAGAGAATTTTATTGATAGAAACTTTAATACAAACAGATTTTACATGGCATCAATTTTTGTTCTTATTATTGCTTTAATTTATACCGGAAATGTTATTTTTCTAAATAAAATTTCTGCAACACTTGTGTTTTCTTTAATGGGTACTGCAGTTTGTACGCTTTGGTGGATGAATGTTGATTCTTATAACACTTTAATCAAGGTTAAATTTGCAAATGTTTTAGAAAGAATCGAAGAAAAGCTTCCTGTAAAGCCATTTACAGATGAATACAAGGGCATTGAAGATTTTAGAAACAACAAAGTATTTATGTTTTCTGATATCCAAAAACTCATCGCAGTTACAGCAGCTTTATTTTTCTTTGCAGTTTTCGTAAGCGAAATAACACCGCTTGTTATGGCTATATTTAACAAAGTTTTTAGTCTAATTGTAAAATTAAAAGGCGGAATTTAGGAAGGGTGCAAAATGAGTCGCAACAAAGAATACGGGTTAGCTTTAAATTGGAATTATGTAGTTGTTTCATTAATTGTTGTAACTGTGTTAACAATTTTGGTTTTATACATGCCAAACCTTACTGAATTTGATGGTAATATTCTACATTCAATTCGTCTTGCTCTTTCACCTTATCCGAGCTATATTCCGCAATTCTGTTCATCTTTCGGGCGAGATTATAATATGTTATGGCCTCAAATCGCAGCAGGAAGTGTTCTTGTTTCAGAAAAAAGATACATGAAAGCATTCTTGTTAATATTTTTTACCCAAGCAAGTTTTGTAGTGACTGATTTAATCAAAAACTTTGTTTGCAGAGAAAGACCTTGTGTATACCCAGGGTTTAGTTTTCCATCAGGGCATTCATCTACAACAATGTGTTTTTACGGAATTTTAATCTATCTGGTTTTGCATTACGCAAAATCCGATTTCTGGAGATATTTTTTAACAATACTCTTTGGTGGCTGGATATTTATGGTTGGCATCTCAAGACTTTGGCTCGGAGTGCATTATCCGGTCGATGTAATCGCCGGCATGTTCCTCGGATTTCTATTAGTAAACCTATACATAATTATCTCCAAATCCCTCAGCAAATAGTGTGCTACGGTACTACGTACGTAGACACAACTGTCGGCTGCTAGGTCAAGATTACAAGATTGTATTAAAACTACCGGCTTCGCCTCGAAGTATGAGCCTACAGGTTTGGCGCATCCCCTCTCCTCGGGGGAGGGCTAGGGAGGGGGCTAATTTACTAGTAGACAACATTTTGCATGTCGTCACTATTGGTGGCTTTTGGGAGTTGAAAGTGGCAAGTTGTTTTAAAACAATCAGTAGTAGTGCTCACAAGGGGTGGGGGTTAGTTTATTAGATATACTACTTTTTCTAGCCTAATCCGCCAAGCCTCTATGCATCCACGCTTCTAAATAATTTCTTTTCCCACAATTGGTGCGATTTGTTTAATCTGCTTATACAACAAATCATACTGCCAAGGGTAAAGGGATTGGGCACCATCACAAACTGCTCTATCCGGATCGTGATGAACTTCAATTATCAAACCATCACAACCGGCAGCAACAGCAGCTCTTGACATAGGCTCAACCTTATCTCTCAAGCCGGTAGCATGAGATGGGTCAACAATAATTGGCAAATGGCTTAATCTCTTGATTACAGGAATAGCTGTCAAATCAAGTGTATTTCTTGTATATTTTTCAAATGTTCTAATCCCTCTTTCACAAAGAATAACCTGATTGTTGCCTCCTGCCATAATATATTCTGCAGACATCAACCATTCTTCATAAGTGGAAGATAAACCACGTTTCAAGATTACAGGTTTATGTGCGTGTCCTAATTCTTTTAGCAAATTAAAATTTTGCATATTTCTTGCGCCGACTTGTAAGATATCTACATACTTTTCAAACATTTCCAACTGAGAAACTTCCATAATTTCGGAAGTTACAGCCATACCATGATTATCAGCAACACTTCTTATGATTTTCAAACCTTCCAGCCCAAGCCCTTGGAAAGCATAAGGACTTGTTCTAGGTTTAAATGCACCACCTCTTATAATCTTTACATTGGATTCAGCAAGTTCTTGCGCTGTTGCATCCATCTGGTCATAAGATTCAACGGTGCAAGGTCCTGCGATAAGTCCTGTGTATTTATCGCCAAATTTTACACCATTGACTTCAATTATGGTATCTTTGCCTTGACAAGCACGTGCAGCAAGTTTGTAATTTGTAGAGAGTTTTATTACTTCATCAACACCTTGTAGCAACTCAAAATCTCTTTGGTCAACTTCTTTTACGCCGATAGCATGAACAACAGTTCTGGCTTCTCCATGAGAAACTCTCGCTTCAAAACCCTTTGATTCAATAAACATTTCTACACGCTTAATGTCTTTTTCTGTTGCGTGGCTATTCATTACTACTAGCATTTTCATACCTCCGATGAGTAAATAACTAGTATCATTATATATAAAACACAATTTTAATGTTCAAATTATTTACAATATATGTTATAATTTGATTACTATGACGATATTTGATGAGAATTTAATACTAGAAACAATAAACATGATTAAGCTTTACAATTTTGATATCAGAACTGTAACGCTTACAATTAGCTTAAGAGATTGTTTAGCGGAAAATGTAAATACTGTTTGTGACAATATCAAATTCAAACTTGATAAATATGCAAAAAACCTTGTTAATTATGCAAATGACATTGAAAATGATTACTCAATTCCAATTGTTAATAAAAGAATTGCAGTAACTCCAATTTCTCTTGTTGGAGAAGCTTGCAAACAGAAAGATTACGTAAAAATTGCAAAAACACTTGACGAATGCGCAACAAATCTTGGCATAGATTTTATCGGCGGATATTCAGCTCTTGTAGAAAAAGGCTTTACAAAAGGCGATTTGGCACTAATAGAATCTATACCGGAAGCTTTAGCTTCAACAAACAAACTTTGTTCATCCGTAAATGTAGCGACTTCAAAAGCCGGTATCAATATGGATGCTGTTTTAAAAATGTCTGACATAATTAAACAATCGGCACAATTAACAGCTGACAAAGACGGTTTAGGAGCTGCAAAATTGGTTGTGTTCTGTAATTCTGTCAGTGATAATCCGTTTATGGCAGGAGCATATTGCGGATACGGTGAACCTGAATGTGCACTTAATATAGGGGTTTCAGGTCCTGGGGTCGTAAGAGCTGCAATTGCAGATTTGGATAAAAAAGCTGATTTAGGAGTTTTATCTAATAAAATTAAACAAACCGCTTACAAAATCACTACAACCGGCGAGCTTGTCGGCAGAAAGCTTGCTGCTAAACTAGGAATCCCATTTGGAGTAATTGACTTATCACTTGCTCCAACACCTGCAATTGGTGATAGCGTTGCACAAATTTTTCAAGCAATGGGACTCGAACATGCCGGTGCACACGGTACGACTGCAGCATTAGCAATGTTGAATGATGCGGTTAAAAAAGGTGGAATAATGGCAAGTTCATATGTCGGCGGACTTTCCGGAGCGTTTATACCGGTTTCAGAAGATGCCGGTATGATTGAAGCTGCAAGCAAAGGATATTTAACGTTTGATAAATTGGAAGCAATGACTTGTGTGTGCTCTGTCGGACTTGATATGATTGCAATTGCTGGTGATACGCCTAATTCTACAATTGCAGGAATGATTGCTGATGAGATGGCAATCGGTATGATTAACAAAAAGACAACAGCCGTAAGAATAATCCCTGCTCCTAACAAAAAAGTAGGTGACAAAGTTGTATTTGGAGGTCTTTTAGGAGAAGCACCAATTATGAATGTAAATACACTATCATCAGAAAATTTTGTAAAACGTGGTGGAAGAATCCCTGCACCAATACATAGTTTGAATAATTAATGAGGTATTAATGAGTAGTTTTAAGGATTTAGAAGATAATTTAAAAAAGTTTATGCTAGATGAACAATCTGACGCCCACAACGTAAGAAACATGAACATCGCAAAATATAATAATTTAAAAGTATGGATGGATGCAGCCAAGTATCAAGTTCCGCATTTTATTGTAAGAATTTCTATTTCGGAAGGGGTTTTTTCAATTGCAGACTGTGCTAAAATAAATGGCGGTCTGGGATATGAAGAAAGATTAGTTATTAAATGGCATGGTAGAATGGGAATAAAAGACAAGCTTAGAGAACTTTGGAATACTTCTGCAAAAAATGATGAAGATAAAGCATAGGGTTGAGTATGCAGTACAAAGATTTAGCAACAAATCCTGTTAGTGTTGTTTTACAATTAGTAGGAGCAAAATGGAAGTTGCTTATTATAAAAGAGCTTCTAAAAAAAGAAATGCGATTTGTTGAACTTAAAAAAAACTTAGGTTGTACGGCGAAAGTTCTTACAAACTGTTTAAAAGAACTTGAAGAAGACGGACTAATTATAAGAGAAGAATATGATGAACTTCCGCCCAAAGTTGAATATTATTTGACTGATATAGGTTATACACTTAGACCGGTTATTGATTCTATGCAAAAATGGGGTAAAGAATACAAAAGATTAAGAAAATTGATGGAAAAGTATGGCGGCTAAACTGTCAACGTATCTTTTGTTAAAAAATTATCAAGTGAAAGGATAAAAAATGGATATCAAATATTTAGGACATAGTGCATTTGAGATTGAAACAACTGGCAAAAAAATTTTAATAGATCCATTTCTTGTTTGTGTGCCCAATTATGAACCTAAAAATATATATGATATCTTTGTAACTCATGCTCATGGTGACCATCTTGGCAGCGCTATAGAAATTTCTCAAAAAACAGGAGCACCGATTACTGCTATTTTTGAATTAGCAAATTATTGTGCTAAAAAAGGTGCAAGAACTTACGATGTTGGAATGGGAAGTCGGACGGAATACAGTTGGGGAAGAGCAACAACTGTTCCTGCATTTCATTCCAGCTCTACTCCTGATGGAATGTATGGCGGATGTCCTTGCGGATATGTTTTTGAGATTGAAGGTAAAACAATCTACCATGCCGGTGACACATCTTTAACATCAGAAATGAAAACAATTGGTGAATTATACGAACCTGATATTGCTATGCTTCCGATTGGCGGTAAATATACAATGGATATTGAACACGCTGTTAAGGCTGCTGAATGGCTCGGTGCAAGTGAAATTATACCAATGCACTATAATACATTTGATGCAATCAAGGTAAATATTTCTGATTTTGAAAGACAAATCCGAGAAATTGGCAAAGTACCGATGGTTTTAAGAATAGAATAATTAGTAGACATTTCCAGATAAAAACAATTTGATAAACCAAATATTTTCTTCTATAATTTGGATATGAGAAGATTTTTTATTACGGCTTTATTATTAATATTAACAACTCCGGTTTTTGCAGATAATGATTTATCTAAGCAAGCTGTAGCTTTTTATAGTGATAACAATTACCAAAAAACAATGGATTTGATTCTTCAAATTGATGAAAATGAGCGTACTGCGCAAGATTGGTTAATCTTAGGTAATGTTCTTGAAGATAAAGGTGAAAAAGAAAATGCTATATTCATGTATCAAAAAGCAATTTCTGTAAACCACAAATATTATAAAGCGTATTACAACCTTGCGAATCATTATGCCCAAAACAACCAATTTAATATGGCTATAGATAATTATAAAAAGGCTGCATCTTTAAGCAAAGAAAATCCATTCATTTTTTATAACATGGCTTGCACGTATATAAAAATGGGAAATCTAAACAAGGCGAAAACGAATCTGAATAAAGCTATTATGTTCAAATCAGACGTTCCAGATTTTCATTACAATTTAGCATATGTGTATAAACAATTGAACAAACCAAAATTGGCACAAACTTATCTTGATAATTACAACAAACTTATGGAAAGATAAGCGATTTATGCAATGTTATCCAACTCTTCTGCCAATTTTAATTGAGTATCTAATATAACATCCACAATTGTTCCAACAGCAGAAATTTCTTTGCTTTTGTCGAAATTTGCGGAACAATAATCTTTTGCAATTTCTAATAAGTCAATGCTACGTAAAACTTTTTCTTCAAGTTGCGATATTTTTTCTGATAAATTTTGCATAACAACATAATACAAGAAAAAAAGTTCTCTTGTCAATGTATTTAAGGAAATATATTAAAATATTTGCTAATGCAAAATGTTTGTAATTCCCGTTACAATCAAGGCTATATTGTACTTATCAACAGTTTCAATAACTTCTTTTGAAGCAGTTGGAACAATTATTAAGCCAATTCGGTTTTGTACAGCAGCGTTAATATCGTGTACTGTTAGAGGCATATCAGATGCCATCACAGACTCTTTTGCCATTTCACAAGAATAATTAAGCGCATATTCAACAAATGAACCTTGTAAACCTTGAGAAATAGCAGATGTTTTTAAATCTTTTGCGATTACAATCGCTTGTGATTTTGCGTGTTTTGCAATTTTCCAAGCAAAAACGGCATCCTCAATTTGTTCTACGGTTGGCTTAACTTTTGATATAACTTTAAATGTATCTTTATCCAATTCGCTCAAATTTGGAGTTTGAACCAATGTGCCCAAAGGTGTTGTATGAACTACATTTGATAAGTATTTTTTGTATTCCTTTAGCGGAGTATTGATTGTTACATAACCAATATCATGTGTTTCCATAAATTCAATTGCATTTTTTGTGAATTTTGGAGCAACAATTATGTTAGAATTTTTTAGCATTTTAACAACATCGCTATCAACTTCTGCTGACACAATCACATTAGAATTTAAAAAATCTATCGGATTTCCGTCAATTGCGCTCAAGATTGCTTCTTCCAATGATTTACCTAAAGCTACGGCGCAAATTCCGGTATTTGATGTTGTGACGACCGCATTGACGTCAAAAAATTCACTTATAACATTAAGTCCTCTTTCAATGCTCATAATATCAAGAAAAGAAAGTGGTTTGCTTGATGAGTAATCTATCATTTTTTCATTCTTTTCTATACTTGCGGTTTGGTGACTATTCGCACCGATTGTAATTTCAAATTCTTCTATGTTCATGTGTTATCCTTTGTTTTTTCTATTAATTAGCCCCTACCTAGAATTTCTAAGTATCGAGCAGCAAGCTCTCAGAGAGGAGAAGCGTTACTGTCCGACTGGAGCAGATGTAACCGGAATTGGTGCAAACTGTGCCTGTGGAGCTTCAGTTCTTTGAGATTTAACTTCTACTGTCGGAATTTCTTTTTTCTTGATAGGAGTTAAAGTCTGTTGCAGAACTTCTGCCGGTTTGACCGGAGTTGACTTAGGTGCGGTTGTTTCTTCCGTTTTATTTTCCTTTTCCTTTTCCTTCTCTTTATCTAATGCTTTTTTTGCTTCGCTTCGAGGAATTATTGAAACCCCAGGAGCTTTGAACGGATTAAGAATAACTTCCGGATATTCAAAATCTGCATTGCCGTATGGAGCTGTCGCAACTGACATTACGTCTTTCCAAATAAGTGCAGGAACAGTACCACCAGTGATTCCGCCCATTTGAGAGTTATCGTCATTACCAACCCAAACACCTGTTACTACATCAGGTGTAAAACCAATAAAGTAAGCATCTTTACTATCATCAGTTGTACCTGTTTTTCCTGCTGCCGGTTTACCAATATTAGCAGCACGACCTGTACCGTTGGTGATAACTGTTTTCATTATCGCTGTCATTGTTGCGGCTGTATTTAAGTTTAAAACTTTGCTTGAACGAGCTTTTTTAGCTTCATAAAGAACTGTTCCTCTTGAAGATTCAATTCTTTCAATTGCAAATGGTTCAACCTTAAAACCTCCGTTTGCGAATACACCATACGCTCTTGTCATTTCAAATAATTTTACACTGTTTGAACCAAGAGAAATTGTGTAATCATAAGGGATTGGAGTTGTAATTCCCATCACTCTTGCAAGTTGTATAACTGCTCTAACACCAACCGCTTCCATTAATCTTGCGGTACATACGTTTGAAGATACCATTAATGCTGTATATAAAGGAATTGGACCACGATATTTGTTACCATAGTTTTTTGGAGTCCAATCGCCTGCTCTAAATGGCAAATCGTCAATCATATCGTTAGGAGAATACCCTTTTTCAATAGCTGCTGTATAAATAAATGGCTTAAATGCTGAACCTGATGGTCTTGATGATTGCGTAACTCTATCATATTGGCTCTTTGTATAATCTTTACCGCCGGCATAAACGAGGATTCTGCCGTCAATTGGGCTGAATGAAAATACTGCAGCCTGATTTTTATCTCTTGTTAACCCCCAAGCTGCAAGATTTTTCAAAATTGCTTCGTTGGCTTTTACTTGCGCTTTGTAATCCAATGTTGTGATTACTTTATAACCGCCATTAACAATCTCATCTTCTGTAAAACCTAACTTATACATTTCTTTCATAACGTAATCACAGAAATATGGAGCTTTGTTTGTCGCATACATTGTAGGCATACTAGATAAAACGATTTCACTTGCTTTTGCTTTTTCGTAAGTGTCTTTATCGATGTATTTCATTTTGTACATTCTCAAAAGAACTTGGTTTCTACGTTTCATTGCAAGTTTTTTGTTGTTATAAGGTGAATATACGGAAGGTGCTTGTGGAAGACCTGCTATTAATGCCATTTCCGGAAGAGTTAGTTGGCTCAAACTCTTGTTGAAATAGATTCTTGCAGCTCCCTTGACACCATATGCACCTGAACCTAAGTAAACATTGTTAAGATACATTTCTAAGATTTCATCTTTATCGATTGTTTTTTCAATTTGCGCCGCAACTTGCAATTCTTTTATTTTTCTTGTGAAAGTTTTTTCATTAGACAAGAATAATATTCTTGATAATTGTTGAGTAATAGTACTTGCACCTTGAACTACGTGACCGGCTAACAAATTCGCAACCATAGAACGACCCAAACCGATTAAGTCATATCCTGGGTGACTGTAGAAATTCTTATCTTCTGTCGCAATAAGAGCTTTCACTAAAGTATCCGGTACTTCTTTAAGTGATACATTTGAATAAGTATATGCTGCAAAAGTTTTTATGACTTCTCCATCACCTGCACAAAAAGTTGTAACAATATTAGGTTTAAGCTTGTTCAAATTCTTAATTGGCGGCAATGACATTAAATAAAGTTTTAATGCTATCATGCCGGCTAATGCTACACCAAGTGCAAAAACAACAAGAACAGTGATAAATCTGAGCATTGGATTATCAATCATTACTCTTTTAGAAGAATAGCTGCTTCTTTTTCTGTTTTTCGGAATATTATAATTTCCCATTTCTACAATCCTTTATTGATATTATCTCTCAATCCTAGTACTATTATTCTATCAGATAAATACATATAAGTAGTTTTTTGCAACAGAATGTTAAGTTTTTTGACATATTTTAATGCATGTTGTTATACGAAAAATCGATAAAACACAATTAATCTGTGGTACAATGTCAGAGTAGAGGTGTTAATTAATGTATAAGAATCGTTTTAAGGAAATAGATGAATTAAAATTCAAAATAGATACATTTAGACCATTAACTGACGATATTTTAAAACAAATTCAAGAGTATTATAAAATAGGACTTACGTATTCTTCTAATGCATTAGAAGGCAATACATTGGATTTAGCAGAAACAAAAGTTGTTATAGAAGATGGTTTAACAATAAATGGTAAGCCTATGAAGGATCATTTAGAAACTATTGGGCACGCTTCTGCGTTTAATAAATTGTTGGAAATTGCGCAATCGGATACTATTACAGAGGATGATATCAAGCTTTTACACAAAATATTTTATGCGAAAATTGATTTAGATAATGCCGGAAATTATAGACAAAAGCCGGTTATCGTTACCGGTGCGGATGTCGATTTTCCCCTGCCTAAAGAATTGGATAGCAAAATGAAAGAATTTATTGCAAAAATTCCGGAACTAAAGCGAGAATTGCATCCGGTTGCTTATGCAGCAATGGTTCATGCTCTTTTTGTTAATATTCATCCCTTTATTGATGGTAATGGAAGAGTTGCAAGGTTAATTATGAACTTAGCCCTTTTACAGTCCGGTTACAATATAACAATTATTCCACCAGTGGTTCGTGCAGATTATATACGAACTTTGCAGGATTCAAATCACGGTAATTTTGAACCGTTTATAAATTTTATTTCAGAAATGGTACTTGAATCACAAAAAGAATATTTGAGAATAATTGAAAGGTTGCAATAATCTTAAGTTATATTGTAATAAACAAAAGGATTCAGCCATGTCATTATTTAGTTTTCTAACAGTTCTCAAGAATGAATTTCTCTCTTACTTTGTACCTGAAAAAATGGAGTACAAAATTACAGGAAAATGTTTAAAGTGCGGTAAATGCTGTCGTTATATGTACAGTTTTGATACTTATACAACAACAGATTTTAAGATTATGCAATTTCTTTTCCCTGCGTATAAAAGATTTTACATTCGTGGAAAAGATGAAGAAGGTAATCTGATTTTCGCTTGCAAATATGTTACAGACGAAGGCTTATGCTCCGTTTATAACAAACGTTTAAAGATGTGCCGTAATTACCCTGCCACAAAAATATCTTACCCCGGAAAGTTACACAAAGGATGTGGTTATCAAGTCGAAGACAAGAGCTTTAAAACGTATTTAGATAAAAAATAAAAAATTTTACTTGACAGATTTAAAAACATACTATATAGTGTAAAAGTTACAATTAATTTATTGGAGAAAAATTTGTTCAATCTAAATTCCAAATCTATGTGTATCAAGAATTGCCGAATTAATAATTCGGTGGTCGTTCTGCGTAGAAAATTTGTGGATTTATGATTTTTTAAGAACTGGTATATAGGTTTAAATAACGGCTTGTAAATTCACAAAAGGAAATTACAAGCCGTTATTTTCGTTAGAGCAAAGGAGAACAGCATGAGAATCAGCCCAATAGCAGCAACAAACACTTATCAAACAAAAACATTACACAGCCAAAACAAGAAAAATCAAGGATTATCAAATTATACCACCGGTGTTGATTTGAATATGTTAAATCCGAATTATAATCAAGTGAATGTAAATTTTAAGGCGGCGATTAATAATGCTGCTGCGACTCTTGATATGGTCAAAAAAATTCCGCTGGAAGACAGACTAGCTTCGCTATTTAAAAAATTCCAATTGGGTGAACTTATTCTCGTAGGTAAGGATTTGCAAGAATGCGCAAAGAAAATGTATAAAAATAGTGACTTAACTCAATATGCTATTAAAAAAAGTTATTTTGTTGCAGATGATAACTTAAACGGTAATCTTGCATTTGTAAAAAATGCAATTGGTGATAGAGAAGTAATAAACCTTAATGACGAAGAATTAAAACTCGTTTCTGATAACAAAACTTATCCGTTGAAATCGGGTGAAAGTTTTTATGTCGTTAAAGATGATATTATAAGTCTAAATGGAAGTTCTCTTAAGATAAAAGATGAGCCAAAAGCAGATATCAGTAAATTCCAAAAAGTTTTTGCAAAATCTTTTGATAATCAAAAAGATGTAAAGCAAGAAGTTGATAAGATTAATAAGAAAACACTTTCTAAATTGTTCAAGACACAACACAAAGGTAGCTCTGCTATTACTTTTGCAGAAGTGGGTGGTTTGAAAGAATTAAAAGATGCCCTCAAAAAAGAAATTATATATCCGATAAGATATCCTAAGGCTTATGAAAATATTGAATTAAATCATGGTTTTATACTTCATGGCGCTCCGGGAACAGGAAAAACACATATAGCAAGGGCATTAGCGAATGAAGCCGGCGCAAATTTTATTGGGCTAAACGGTCTGGAATTAGAATCAAAATGGGCTGGTGAAGCAGAGGAGAATTGGAGAAATTTATTTAGTCAAGCAAAAGAAAATCAGCCAACGATTATTTTTCTTGATGAATTTGATTCTGTTGGCAGAAAAAGAGAAGGATGTATTGACGAAAACGGAAACAAAATTGTAAATCAAATTCTTACTCTTATGTCAGATATTGATAGTGAAAATGATGATATTTTTGTAATTGCAGCTACAAATAATTTCAAATCTCTTGATGCTGCAATCACCCGTTCCGGACGTTTTGGGAAACACTACGAAGTAACTCCTCCGGATTTTGATGCTCTGAAAGAAATCTATAAGATTAATACGAAAAATAAACCGGTAGATGAAAATGTTAAAGTCGATGATATGTTAAAGAAACTTGAAAAACAAAAAGCAACCGGTGCTGATATCAGGCAAATAGTAAATGATGCGCATCATAACGGATATGTTCGTGCCGGTATTTTTGAAAAAATGGATAACAAAACTTTCAAAAATTCAGATATGGATGATTTTCAAATTATTCAAGAAGACTTTGATAAGGCTCTCAATGACTTCTTTTCTGACAAAAAATCTATGGGCAGAAATCCAATCGGATTTGAAAAATAAAAATAAACAAGACCTCTTTCTAAGAGGTCTTGTTGTATAATTTTAAGCGCAGAATAAACTCCCGGAAATGGATTCGAACCACTGTTGGAAGAGCCAGAATCTTCAGTCCTGCCACTAGACGATCCGGGAATATTATTCACCGAATCTTATTACCAAAGTTGCCAAAACTTTTTACCTAAATTGCCGTCATCTACATTAAGCGGATCTGCTGGTTTTTTATTTGTTGTTGTGTCAACATTTGTGCCACCTTGTGTATATGGGTTAGAAGCATCCATTGCACCTTTTTCTGAAGAATAAGTGCTCTTTGTTCTGTTAACACCTGCGTATACACCATTTTCTTTTTTCTCAATACTCTTGATGTTTGTAACTTCGTAATAATCTACATTATTTCTGCCATATGTTGTATTTGGCAATATATCAACTTGTTTAGGATTGTCATAGTCGTCTAATTTCTGAAGAGTTTTTGCTCCATTATCTTTTCCCAGAAAATGCATTCTGCCTAATTCATCAGTATAAACAGTCGTATTAGCATAAGCTTGAAGTCCACAACCCATAACAGCTATTAAGCCTAATGAAATTAAAAATTTTTTCTGCATAACGTCGTTCTCCATAAGTTTTTTGTACCCACATTATAATACAAATAGCTTAAAAAGAACAAGACCATGGTTTAAAATCTTAATATATAATTAACATACAGCTGTTTTATTTTACTTTGATTTCACTTGTAATATCTTTTCCGCCATAAAGCAATACGCTTTTTGCAAACACGTAGTCATAATTTTCTGCTTTCGCTTTTTTTGCAATCTCTTCTTTTATATTTTTTTCGATGCTACTTAAACGAGAATTGTAATCATTTTCTAGAGCGGTTTTCTTAGTATTAAATTCTTTTGTATATTTTTCTTCCAGTTGTAAAATCTTGGCACTATCTGTTTCATTAGAAATTTCACCACGAGCATTTACAATAATTTTGTTTAACTCTTCCATTTTTTTTGCGTGTTCTTGTTTTAGCTGTTTAACTTGATTAGAACTACTCACAATTTTTTGCAAATCAACAACCGCAATATTATCTTCTGCTTGTACGTAATTCATTGTCATAAGAACTCCTATCGCTAATGCTAATAAACTTTTTTTCATAATTTTTCCTCCGGATTTACTCATAGTATTTTCCGGTATTTTTTCAAAAAAAAACATTAGCCAATTAGAGAAAAAAATAATTGAAATCATTATTACTTTAAACTAGAATGTAACTATGTCCAGATTATTTTTCATCATAGCTTTAATAGTTTTAAGTTTTACACCTGTAATAGCAGAAGAACAGGTGAAAGAAACCTATAAACTTCAAGGGCAGGTTGAGTATGATGACAATCCGGTCGAAACAATTTATCTTGATGAAAATATTGATAAGCCTAGAGTTAATATACCTCAGCGCTCGGTTACAATTCCGATAAGAGTTCTCAATATTACATCAAATACAAACACGCCCAGGAGTGCCCTTGCAAGGGCGACCATAGTAAGAAATAACTTGAAGGATATTCTTCCTTTGAGCGGTTCTTTGTCTGAATCAGCTCATGGTATTACATATGGCACACTTTGGGGCGAAGAAGTTACATGTCTGTCACAATTGGAGTCAACTACCGGAATATTTTTAAGATATGATTCTCCAAAATATTTTTCTTTTGATACCACATTTAAGCAATCTGCAAATCAGGATATCGGAACTCAATATGGAACAGTGCGTGTAACTCCGGAATGGCATATAACGGATAAATTAACTTTGAAAAATACGTTTACGAATTATGTAAACGCACCTAAAAATAAGAACGAAGTAACGCTTGTTTACAAACCTGCATTAAAAAAATATGCGGAATCTTTGAAATTTGAACTTGGTGTTGCAGAATCTTATTATTCAAACGGAAGTAGAAGCTCTGCTGTGAGTTTTTCTACCGGTTTTAAGTTGTAATTAATGGAAAAATTTTATATAATTAACTTATGATTAGATACAAGCAACAAGAAAGAAAAAGACCTGCAAGGGTTATTAATAAAAAAAGCCAAAGTCGACAGGAGGAGAAGAAACTTCCTAAGACTAATGCCGCAAGTGGTTTTTATTATTCTTTTTTGACTGTAATTTTATTGTTGTGTTTGATTCAAATAACAATTAGTGCAGTTTTAAATGTATCAAAAATCATATCTTATAACGCAAAAATTATTCAGATAACGAAAAGCAGAAATGCTGCAAAGGCGCTTAATGAACAGCTTCAAGATAATATCAAAAACTTCTCAAATGTTACAGGTTTAGAAGCGATTGCAAGAAATAATTTAAAAATGTCCGGCGAAGATGAAGTTCTTGTTATTATTAATGCAAACAAACCGGAAGATGAAGCGGAAGACAAGGATAACATCGGAAAGTTAATCAAATTAAAAAAACATGATTAAGAATTTATTACAAGAAGGATTTGCTCTAAAAAATAGAGGGCATTACAAACACGCAATAGAAGTTTTTTATAAAGCTTTGGAACTTGATAATACAAGCAGTGAGTTGCTGCTTGAAATAGCAGATTTGTATTATAAGATGCAAAATGAAGAAAGAGCGTTAAATTACATTGAACAAATTCTGGATAAAAATCCGGAACATGTGGAAGCGTTAAAACTTTTAAAGCAGATTTTTATAAACAAAAATGCACTAGCAGAAGCCGAACAAACTGCAAAAAACATATATTGCATTTCTCACAATGCAGCGGATTTGGCTGAAATTCTTAACCTACTAAATAAGCAGGGAAAATTTGATGAGGTGTTCGAATATCATATTGAAAATTCGACTCCTGCAATTACTTTAGAGTTAGCAAAAGCGTATTATTGCAAAAAAGAATACCAAAAAGCCCAAGAATTGATTGCAAAAAATGTGGAAGATGGTGTATGTTCGCAAGAATTACTTCTTTTGTTGGGACAAGTTTTGTATGCACAAGGTAAAAAAGATGATTGCATAGAGCTTTTATCACATTTAGATATTGATATAAATAATGCAGAATTGCTTAATTTTTGCGGGCTTATTGAAGACTATCAGGGACATAACAAAAAGGCTTGCAAATATTTGCAATCAGCCATAAAACTAGAGCCTAAAAATGACAAATATTACTATAATATTGCTAATATTTATTTCAAAGAAGGCGATATCAGGTATGCACGAAAATATTACAATTTGGCGATATCTCTAAATCCCGATAATCCTAATTATCATTTTGCGTTAGCAAATTTATTTTATACCCAAAAACATTATAAAAGGGCGCTGGAAGAATTGCCAAATGATTTATTTGAAGCAAATCTTTTGAAAGTGATTATTCTATATGATACAGGATATCTGGCGTTAGCCAAAAAAGAATTGCAAAATCTATTTGAACAATGTCCGGATAATGATATTTTGAAGGAATATTCAAACCGAATAGACAGCGATTTAGGACTTTAACTAAAATATTCTGTCGTCTTGAATTTTTCATAGAACATATTTAATCGTTCTTTGTCGTGTAGGTACCAATATCCGATTAGGACTTCAAATGCAGTGGATTGGCGGTATACGTGCTGGATTGAACGTCTTCCGACAGGTATCGGAAGATTTCTTGCACGCCTTGCCATTTCGTGTTCGTCTTCGGTTAAATCGTCATCAATAAAATGCAGCATTTCCGCTTGGAAAGTTGCGTTAACTCTATCTGTAGTCATTTTGTGGAGCAGTTTTGAATTAGAAGTCTTGTATATAACATATTCACGAACAAATATTTCCCAAATCGCATCTCCAAGGTGTGCGTAATTTCTTAATGCAATAATTTCTTCCATCATATGTCCTATGTTAGCACAAAAACTGATTTACAAATCAACATTAGATTCTTTTATTGGTGCACCGATTACACGTTCTAACTCAGCAGCATTGATGTTATAGTTAAGTAAATTGTTATAATAATCTAATTGTGCATTAAGATATGTGTTTTCTGAATCCTTAAACTCAATTGCGTCACCTAATCCGACTTGATATCTTCTGAATGCCAGATATTGTCTTTCTTGTGCTTGTTGAAGTGCAAGTTTGGAAACATCAAGGCTGTCGTGAGAATTCAAAAGATTTATATATGCACTTTTCACTTCTAAATACACATTTTGCCTTTCTCTTTCGTAATCAGCAGCCATTTTGGTGTAAGTTGCTTTTGCTTCATCAATCTGCTTTTTAATTAACATCATATTTAGTGATGAATAATTTAATTGAACTCCAAATTGATAACCGTAGTCGCTGTCAATTTGCCTTCCACCTTGGTCATAACCGGCAAAACCGCTCAAATTAGGTGTAAACGCTCTTTTTGCACTTCTTACATTAAGCTCTGCTGCATCCATGGATTTTTTTGCAGCAAGAAGTGCAGGTCTTGAACTTTCAGCTGTTTTCAAAAGTTCAGGGAATTCCACTTGATAAACTTTGTTGTTTAGTTTATCTTTCAAAACTACATTTTCTAATTCCGGAATACCAACAGCGTTTGCCAATTCAACAGCTGCAACTTCCATTGTATTTTTTGCTTTAATTAAATTAACTTTTGCATTACCTAAATTATATTCTGCTGTGGTAACGTCGATTTTAGCTTTTTTACCGATTTGATAATACGCTTTAGCTTGCTTTAGTTGAAGCTCAAAATCTTTAACCGTTTCTTCATAAACTGATTTTTGAATTTCTGCAAAAATCATATTATAGTAAGCAACTTTTACATTATAAATAACAGTTTCAATGCTGGCTTCCGCATCATAACGAGATGCTTCATAGTTTCTTTTTGCCATATCAGCAGTCGCTTTTGTTTTTCCAAAATCGAAGAGAAGTAAATTAGCTGATAAAGTTGGAGCATAAAACATATTGTAGCGCTGAGGCATCATTCTGGCATATGCTCCACCCATTGTATTAAGCATATCATTCCTTGAATAGCTTAATCCGGCTCCAATTGTCGGAAAGTAATTTGACCAAGCTTGACCGATTCTGGTTTTATAGATTTCAGAATTACTTATAGCAGAAACAATGGAAGGATGATGAGTGATTGCAAGTTTTATACAGTCGCTTAACGTAACTTCGCCATTCATTTCCGAATACTCAATCTGGCTGGTTATTGCAGGAAATTTCGTTTCATACATCCCTTTTGCTTCTTTAGAAGAATCAACCCTTGCGTGTTCTTTTATTTCCGTCTTTTTCTTTTCTTGACGTTTATTTATTTTTTCTTTTTCAGGTTTTACAATCTCGATTTTGTCTTGCTTTTTAACTGTTTCTTTTTTTTCTTTTGCAGAAACACTGATAGCAGATGTCGCAAGAATAGAGCATACCAGAAGTAAATTTAAAACCTTTTTCATCTTATATCTCCAAGTCTTTTTCTGTAATTTCTCTTTTAGGGAATTTATCAACGAATTCCTGAACAATAACGTAGAATGCCGGAGTTAGAGCTGAACCGAGAGTTGCAGCTGCAATCATACCGCCAAAAACAGTTGAACCAACAGAAATTCTGGAATTTGCTCCCGCTCCGCTTGCAAATATCATCGGTAAAACACCGATAATGAATGCAAGTTCTGTCATCATAATTGCTCTGAATCTCAGTTTTGCAGCCTTCACAGCAGCTTCTCTTACACTAAGTCCATGTTTTTCGTGCTCTTCTTTTGCAAATTCTACAATCAAAATAGATTGCTTTGCGGCAAGACCAACAAGCGTAATCATACCTACTTGCGAATAAATATCAAATGATTGGTTAATCATAAGTTGGAAGATTAATGCACCAAGAGCAGCGATAGGTGAAATCAAAAGTACTGCAATCGGAATTGTATAGCTTTCGTATAATGCAACCAAAAATAAATAAACAAATACAAGTGCCATTCCAACAATCATTGCGGTTTGTCCGGAAGCTTCTCTTTCTTGAGCGGATGTACCTGACCAATCATAAGTTATATCAGAAGGCAAAACTTCTTTTGCAACTTGTTCCATAGCACTCATAGCGTCACCGGAACTCTTGCCGGAAGCTTGTTGACCTTGAATCTGTACAGACTGATACTGATTAAACCTTGAAATAGAGGCTGTACCAATTGATTGCTTAAGCTTTACGATGGATAAAACCGGAACCATTACACCGTTTTTATTCTTAACATAAATTCCTGATAAATCGGTAGCTTTATCTCTAAATCTGCTTTCAGCCTGCATTTGAACTTTAAATACTCTATCATATTTATTAAAATCATTTACGTAATATGTACCGAGCATTGAGGCTAAAGTTGAATATAATTCTTGTAAATCAACATTTTGAGCAAGTGCTCTTTCATAATCAATTTCCAAAATATATTGAGGAACGTTAGCTTGGAATGACGTGTAAACACTTGACAATGATGAGTTTTGATTAGCTGCTCCGATAAGTTTATTCGCCCAAACTTCCAATTCTTGCGGAGTATATTCTCCTCTTGAAAGCATTTGGAATTCAAAACCACCCATCATGCTCATACCGCTAATTGCAGGTGGTGAGAAAGATACGATAGAAGCTTCTTTTATGCTTGCGGCTACCATACGTACTCTTTTAAGAATTGCAACGTGGGATAAATCAGTAGGTCTGCCTTGAATTTTTCTTTTTACCCACCCGATTGGAGTAACTTTTCTGTCTTTGTATTCATCAAGCTGAATGATTACTGTGGATTGGTTTACTGAACCATTTCCGCCAAAAACGGTAAGCTTTTCTTTGTTAATACCATCTAAGTCTTTTATTCCGTCAAGAAATTTTTTGGAAACTTCTTCCGTTCTTGATAAAGACGCACCATCCGGAAGGGTAATACTTGCAAGCAAGATACCTTGGTCTTCATCCGGAATAAAACCTGTTGAAATTATTTTAAAAGAAAAAAGAGTTAAAACAAGAATTGCTGCGTATATACCGGCTGTAAGTTTTTTATTGTACACAAATTTTTTGACGTATTCCATATAGAAATCTTCAATTTTTGCAAAAACATTGTTGAATTTTACTACGCAAAGATTCGCTTCATCTACAATCTTTTTAATCAAAGGATGTTTTGCTTCTTTTTCTGATATTTCTTTATCTCTGCCTAAGAAATGTGAACACATTGCAGGAGATAGAGAAAGTGCACAGATTGCTGAAATTGCAATTGAAACAGCGATACAAACGGCAAACTGTTTGTACATTACACCGGTCATACCACCCATAAATATAATCGGAACAAATACAGCCATCAAAACCATTGCCATTGCTATTAATGAGGCACCGACTTCTTCCATAGTTAATTGTGTTGCAATAATTGCCGATTTACCTTCATCCAAGTGTCGTTTTACGTTTTCAATTACAACAATTGCGTCATCTACTACTACACCAACTGCGAGTACCAATGCAAACAAAGTCAGCAAGTTTATTGACATTCCCAATGCTTGTAAAGCAAAAAATGTACCAACCAAAGAAACCGGAATTGTGATACAAGGAACAAGTGTTGCCATTGGATCACCAAGGAATAAGAAAATAATCACAACAACAATTAAAGCAGTTAAAAGAATTGTGAATTCAACTTCTTTCATAGATTCGTGGATATAATCCGCATCATCTTTTACATATATTATCTTTATTCCGTTTGACATTTTTGAGTTCAATTCGTCAACTTTTGCTTTTACTGCTTTTGACAAATTGATTACGTTAGCATCCGGAAGTTGTGATATCATAACGATTGCAGAAGGTTTGCCGTTTACAAGACCTAAGTTTGAATATGAAGAAGCTCCCAATTCTACCCTTGCAATATCTTTTATTCTTACATTTGAACCATCAGAATTTGAACGAATAATAATATTTTCAAATTGTTTAACGTCATCCAAACGACCTTGTGTTTTTAGTGTAATTTGAAGAGCATTCTTCTCATCAGTCGGTAATTGACCCAACGCTCCTGCAGTAACTTGTGTATTTTGACTTGTTATAGCAGCTTTAACTTCGCTGGTTGATATATTAAGCCCTGCCATCTTTTGAGGGTCGAGCCAAATTCTCATAGAATAATCACCGGCACCGTAAACATTAACATCTGCAACACCATCTACACGTTTAAGTTCGTCTTTAATATATATAGAACCATAATTTGTTAAATCCAATTGTGACCAATTACCTGATTCCGGATAAAGCGTTAAAATAACAGCACCGGAACCGGAAGATTTACTTACAGCAGTAACACCTGTTCTCTGAACTTCTTCCGGTAATTGTGATTGAACCTGCTGAATACGGTTTTGTACATTCATTAAGTTAATATTTTTATCAGAACCGACTTTGAAATACAGAGTTAAAGAATAACTCCCGTCGTATGAAGTTGAAGTCATATAAGATAAATTTTCAACACCATTGAGTTTATTTTCTAAAACCGTAGCGATTGAAGATTCTACTACTTCCGCACTTGCTCCTTGATATGATGCAGAAACATTTACTTGCGGAGGTGTTACATCAGGATAACTTTCCTGTTTTAAGCTAATCATGGAGATTATACCCATAATCACTATACACACGGAAATTACCAGTGCAAATCTCGGTTTTCTTATAAAAAAGAATAATTTTTCTTTATCAAATATTTTTTTCATTATTTTTCTTCGCTTTGTATTTTTGTTGTTTTCAATTTTTGTCCTTCTGCGGAAACATTCTGTATTCCTGATACAACAATTGTATCCGTAGCATTCAAACCGTTTTCTACAATCCAATTGTTATCAATATCGTCAGAAACTTTGATATCTTTTTTTACAGCCTTATCATCTTTAACTGCCCAAACGTAATATCCACTCATTGCATCACCTTTTGTACAAGATTGCGGAACAGTCAAATATTCAACTTTTTTAGGAGCAACAAGCTTAACTTTCATATAATCCCCCGGAACAAGCCACATCTTTGTATTATCAAAAGTTGCACGCATTTGAACAGAACCGGAATCTTTGTCAATTTTATTATCTACAAAATTGATTTTTCCGACTTTGTTGTACCAAGTTCCATCACCAAATTGAACTTTTACTTGAACATCTTTAAATCTATCACTAGCCTTCAAAAGTTTTACAAAATCATCAGATTTAAGGCTGAATGTAACGTATACAGGTGTGACGCTGGAAACGTTAACTAAAGAGCCGGAAGTCGGGCTTACATAATTTCCTTCTGTTATATTAACTTTACCAATTCTTCCATCTATAGGAGAGCGGATTGAAGTGTAGCTAAGATTAACTTTTGCAAGTTCTAATTGCTGGTTAGCAGAATCTAAAAGTGCTCTGTTTTGATTTCTTGCAGCAAGGCTGGAATCTACGTCAGAACGACTTATCAAATCTTCTTTAACCAATGCGCTCGCTCTGTTCCATTCTTGTTGAGCATTTGTGTATAAGGCATTGTACTGATTAACTGCAGCTCTTGAATTGTTTACGGATAATTGATATTCTTTAGGGTCGATTTGGAATAAAAGCTGCCCTTGTTTTACAAAATCTCCTTCGTGAAAATATTTTTTTAATAAAAATCCGGAAACACGTGCTATGACGTCAATTGAATATTGAGCTTCAACACGTCCCGTTGCTTCCGCTGAAACGTTAACTTTTTCTATATGCGGATTGTCTACAACAACCTCTTTAGGCATTTTCATTGCCTGTTTTTGTATAAAACCTGTTATAGCACCTGCAGCTTTGTTGTACACAATTGGTACAATTATAACAAGCAAAAGAACAACCGCCCATTGTTTGCGGGTTAAATTTATTTTCATACCTCTCTCCAATTTTAGATAAAAATACCTAATGGTATCTTATAAGCTGAACAAATGCTTGTCATCATTTGAATAGAGGAAAATTGTATGTTTAATGATGTTAAATCAAATTTTTATAAAATTGTGTTTATATTTCTTAATAAAAAAGTCAATTTTTAATCTTGATTTTCTTTATAAAAAATGTTCAGAAACAGAAAGGTGTGTAATGAATATTATAGGTAATTCTTCTTTTATTTCTTTGCCAAAATTTAACAAAATGCAAAATACAACTTTAACAAGTAAAAATCCTTCAAATGACAAAAGTATTAATATAGAGTTGGATAAAATTGCTGCTATTAATAAATCGCAAGTAAACTTTCGAGGTATAGGTTTTGATTTCAACAAAAAAGATTTAATATTTTTGAGTGGCTTAACATCTGCATTTGGTTTGTCTGTTACTGTTGCGGATAAATTGAAGAATAAGCTTGCAGAATTTTTACAGTCAAATAAATTAGAATCAATGGACGATATGGCTGGTGAAGAAAATTTAGAAATTCAATCAAATTTGATTGAAAATTTAAACGAAGTTACCAATTTTGAGGGTAAGGATTATTTCAAATTGATGGACAAGGTTTTTGATAGATGTGATCCGCAAGGAAAAGTTCCGAGTGATGATTTTTCGGAAGAAAAAGGACTTGTAGAATCTCTTATGGATGAAGAAGATAATGACGATGTTGATGATATTTTTGACCTCAGATTGATTAAGGACGCTATTGAACAGATTAAACAAAATGATAAAAAATGTTTAGATACTATTGCTTATGCTCTGGAATTTAATAATGCACAAAAAACAAAATTAACAAATATTGTAAACCAGACTTTAAAATCTTACGGTCTTAGCTCTCTAAAAGAGTTAGCAAATGATGATATGTGGGAAAAAGGAGAAGCTCTTGTTCAGAAAATTGTTGATGAATTTAGGCTGTCAGAAGATGATAAAATACTTATTGATACATCATTAACCAATCGAACATTGGCAAAGGAATCTAATTATTCTCCATTTGCTAGTCCGTTAGACAGAAATTTTGAATTGTCTATGAGAGATTTTGGTTTGCTTGAAAAAATAACAAAGAAAAATAATATAAGTTTAGAAAATATGAAAATTTTGCAAATAGCTATGAAAATAGATGCATATAATAATGGATTTGAAAGTATATTTGATTTGTTTAGAGGTACAAATGATATTTCTAAATATAAAAATGTAAATCAGGTTTTGAATTCAGAAAAATTTGCGTCAAAGAAAATTGATTTATTGATTGATTTGAATTTAACTGCTAAAAATCTTCAAAACGAAATTGATAACATGAAAAGCGATGAAAATAAATTACTATTAAACAATGATAGAATTACTGCGTTCATTTGTGAGTTAGATAAATTATATAATTTCTCTAAAGATGAAATAAAAGCACTTAGTCGGTATATGAAAACAGATGCACAATTTGATTTTAGTAATGCTAAAAATGCGGGAAAAATTGCTTATGAACTGTCAGAACATTTAAAAAAAGAGAATGATTTCAAAGACCTTTCAAATCTTGTTAAACAAGTTTGCGAAATGCAAGAAGAAGATTTAGGCTCCTATGGATTTCAGTATTGTCAGCTTTTGATGCAAAAATAGAATTTCTTTATTTTTTACAAAATAATTGAGCGCTAATCATTCCAAATAACCACGTTCTCTTTTTAGTGCAGCAAAAACCTAATTTTTCGACTTCTGTTATGAGTTCATCCGGTGAAAAGAAATCGTTTTTTGATTCGATTAAATATTTATAAGAATTGGGATTTTTAGAAAAAATACAGGCTAGTAAATATGTAGCTTTATCAAAAATCCAATTGACTAACCAATTACCTTTGAAAATATCTAAATGCAAAAAATAGCCGTCTTTTTTTAATACTCGGTTAATTTCTGTGATTGATTTTTGATAATCTTTAATATTTCTTAGCCCAAAAGCCATTGTGCAGATATTAAAATATTCATCTTCACACGGAATATTTGTGCAATCACCTTCTTGAAAAATGATTTTTTCAGAATGTTTTTTGTGATTTGCAATTTCAAGCATTTTTGTTGAAAAATCCAGCCCCAAGACATTTTCTACGTTATTTTTTTGCGCAAGCATGTCCGCAATATCACCTGTACCACAACATAAATCAAGGCATTTACTCTGTAAAGGTATGGGAATTAAATTAACACTTTTTTGCTTTATAATTTTATGTAAACAAAAAGAAATAAGCATATTCATCCAATCATATTTTGGCGCAAGTTCGTTGAACATTGTTTTTATGGTTTCAGAGTTTTTGTCTAGCATAAAATTACCAAAGCTAAGATTACATTATAAAGAAAAGATGCATTTCTTACCTGCTTAAATATTTGCATAAAATTATTGTTATCTCTACATTCAATATAAATTTTTAATTTTTTATACGCAAGAATATAATAAATTATAATCGGAATTAAGCTTATTAGTGATATAAGAGGTAAGATTGATTTTTGTACTAATATAATGTGAGCTAAAATTGTTAATACACCAATTAATATAAAAAGATTTAATCCTCGTTCTTGTGAGCCAAGTTTAACGCAGAGTGTTTTTTTATTATTTTTAAAATCAAATTCAAAATCCATAATTGAATGTGCAAAAAGTAAATTCAAAACCAATAATGATACCGGAATAGAAATTAGAATCATATTGGGTTCCATAGAACCGAGCATTACAACACTCATGCCGGAAAATAATAAAAGTCCGTATGTTATACCAACAGCTGCTTCGCCAAGAGAATAATGGTTAAGTCTTGGATAAAGCAGAATTATTATCGCCGTAACAAAAGCGATAATGAAAACTAGCCAACCGCATTTTAAGAACAAATAAAAACCCGTTAAGGTTGCTATTCCTAAATAAACAACACATCCAATTATTATCGACTTAAAAGAAAAAATATTTTTATCCAAATATTCTGTTTTGCATTTTTGCTTAGGTACTTTTTTAATCGTATCAACACAATCATCAAGAAGATTTGTACCAAGATGAGCAAATGTAATTCCGACAAGTGCAATCAGTCCAAAGATAATGTTTCCGCCATGTTTTAGGCAATAGACAAATGCCAATAACCAACTGGTTAAGCTTGTTGGAAGGGAATACCCTCGAGATACTGTATAGAAAAAGTATAAAATTTTGTTCATATGATTAGTCCTTACTTTCCATTCCTGCCTGCACCGCCCTTGTTAGGGAGGTCGCAGTCGTCCTTGAGCTATGCGAAAGGTACGAATGCGGGTGGGTATTAATTACTCCCCTTTGAATTTATTTTGGATAGTAATGTATAATGTTTAAAGAATTTATTTTTAATTTAATTAGCCCCCACCCGAATTTCTAAGTTTCGCACAGCTCAACTTGAAATTTTCCCTCTCTGTCACTAAGGTGACATCTCTCCCGCTCAATGGATGTTGCGGGCGAGAATTAAGTTTTAAAAAAGTCTGTACCTCCCCCTATAAAGGGAGGGAAAAGATGTTTTATCTCGGTATAACATAACCCCAAATCGGTTGGTTTTCGTTATCCAAAATACAAACGTATGTTATTCTTGTTTTACGGCATTTTGGCATTTTCATACTGCCATAACCGTAAACAATAGAAGAAACACAATAATCACCAATTTTTTGAGAATAAGAATCAGTGTGTTCTTTTAGTGACTGTATATTTACTTTTGAACCGCTTTCTTTAGAATATTTTTCAACTAAATAATCGGTCACTTCAGTTGCAAACACCGGACTTGATAAAAATAAGACGGACAAAAATAAAATTAATTTTTTCATATGAACATTCTAGCATAAACCGCAAGATTTTGTGATAGAATATCAGAGTAATAGTTAGAGGGATCCACCTCGGGGTAAATGAAAAAGCTCGCAGATGTCACTGCTTGCTAGAAAGTAATTTGTTCCCTAAAGGATAGAAAGAAGAAAATGGAAAAAAACAACGAAACATTGCATGTATTAAGACATTCATGCTCACACATCATGGCACAAGCTGTTCAAAAACTGTTCCCACAAGCAAAGTTAGCTATCGGGCCTGCTACGGACAGTGGTTTTTATTATGACTTTGATTTGACTGATGGTCACGCTTTTACGCACGAAGACTTGGCGAAAATCGAAGAAGAAATGAAAAATATTATCAAACAAAATTTGACGTTTGAAAAATATGAGATTCCTGATGTTGACAAGCAGATTGCAGAATTCAAGGCAGAAGGCGAAATTTACAAAGCTGAATTATTGGAAGAACACAGAAATGATAACCCAACTTTGTATTTAACAAAAGACAAAGACGGAAATGTTTTATTCAACGACCTTTGTGCCGGACCTCATATTCCTAATACATCTTATATAAAAGGTAATGCAATCAAACTTCTAAAAGTTGCAGGTGCATACTGGAGAGGCAACGAAAAGAATAAAATGCTTCAAAGAATTTATGCAACAGCATATTGGAACAAAGAAGATTTGCAAGCTTACTTAACTTTCGTTGAAGAAGCAGAAAAACGTGACCACAGAAAACTTGGTACTCAATTAGATTTGTTCTCAACAAGAGAAGAATTAGGTGGCGGCTTAGTTTTATGGCACCCTAATCTTGCAATCGTAAGAGAAGAAATTGAAAACTACTGGAGAAGCGAACACAGAAAAAGAGGTTATGTAATCGTTAATACTCCTCACATTGCTAAATCAAAATTATGGGAAATCTCAGGTCACGCTGATCACTATAGAGAAAATATGTTCTTCATTCAAAAGGATGAAGATTCTGACGAACAATTCATTCTAAAACCAATGAACTGTCCGTTCCACATCTTGATTTATCAAGCAAACAGATATTCTTATCGTTCATTACCATTGAGAATGGCTGAGTTAGGCACTGTTTATAGAAAAGAAAAATCAGGTGCTTTATCCGGCTTAACTCGTGTTCAAGGATTTACTCAAGACGATGCTCACATTTTCTGTACTCCGGAACAATTGGTTGATGAAATCAATGAAATTATTGATTTTGTAGCGGATACAATGAAAATCTTCAAAATGAGTTTTGAAGTTGAACTTTCTACTCGTCCTGAAAGCTTTGTTGGTGAAATCGAAAACTGGAACAGAGCAGAAGCAGGTTTGAAAGAAGCTATGGACAGACGTGGCATGAAATATGATATCAACGAAGGTGATGGCGCATTCTACGGTCCAAAAATTGACTTCAAAGTTAAAGATGCTCTTGGAAGAACTTGGCAGTGTGCTACTATCCAACTTGACTTCAACCTTCCTGAAAGATTTGATATCAAGTACCAAGATAAGGATGGCAGCATGAAAACTCCTGTAATGCTTCACAGAGTAATCTTTGGTTCTATGGAAAGATTCCACGGTATCTTGATTGAACACTATGCGGGCGCATTCCCTACTTGGTTGGCTCCAACTCAAGTTGCAATTGTTCCAATTTCTAATGAAAAACATATTGATTTTGCAGAAGAAGTTTACAAGAAAATGCGTGCTGCAGGTATCAGAGTAAAACTTGATGATCGTTCTGAATCTATGAACTACAAGATTAGAGAATCATTGCAAGATAAGAAAATACCTTATGTTTGCGTAATCGGTGATAAAGAAATTGAAGCTAATGCTGTTGCTGTTCGTAAACGTGGTGTTGGTCAAGTCGGCACAAAATCTGTTGATGAATTCATTGCTGAAATCGAAAAAGAAATCAAAGATAGAGCATAGAATTTATTAAATATAATATTAGAACAGTCGGTTGATTAATTATCAGCCGACTGTTTTTATTAATAAGAAAGGAGTAAGGGAAAATTTTTTATGTTAACATTTCTGCAACAGCTCTAAAATCATTGTCGTTTGCAGCAGTTTTACGCCATTCGCTAAGCCATTTGCCATCAATCAAATCACCGGCTTTAAATGTCTTTTTATCAATTGTAATCTTTTTGCCAAGTTTGATACCATTGATTTTGTTACCTGTAATATCGAATGTTATACCGTTATCGTTCTTGTAAACAATGTTTCCGAGTCTATATCCGTTTGAAACATTACCTGTTGATGCAATATTTTCTAATTCGGTTTTGATATCACCATTTTTATCTAAGTAATTTTTGATAGCATCAGAATTTGTAATTTCTTTGTTGGTTACAGCATTTACACTTGAAATGCTTCTTGCAGAATTGAATCTGATTTCTTGACCACCTTTTTGACGATAGATGTATTCGTAGTTGCTTAAACCGTATTTAGAACCATTTTCTCTGCCAAAGTTTTGAACTATTGATTTGTAATCTTGATTTAATGCTTTCAATTCTTCTGGTTTCAAATCTCTGCTGCCGTTGAATTTTGCAGAAACAATTTCACCATTACGTACATTCATTTGTATTGAGCCATTTTGTGCTACAAGTTTACCTTTGCTGTTTAACAATTGAACTGTTTTACCGCCAAATGTTCTGGTTAATGTTTCGGCTTCTTTTACTTGTTTTGCGTGGTTTTTGATAAATCCATCAAATTGGTTTTCCGCAACTTCTACCCATTTACCGGCTCTATCTTTGCTGGAAGCTTTTACAACTTGACCATTTTCAACTACCATTCTGTAAAGGTTTTTACCGTCAGCAATTTCTCTTGTATAAGATAGACTTACACCTTTTGGTAAAGTTGTGCCGTGTAGGTTTAATTTTTTTACTTCATTCATAACGCTTGTGTTGTCTTTAACCCATTTTGCAACATCTTTTGCCTTATCAATTACTTTTTTGTCTTGTGTAATAATCTTAACAGGCTTTCCGTCTTTCATAAAGAATGACATACCATTTTTCTGAATGGTGTATTCTTTTACATTCTTGCCGCCATCTTTAATTAAATTGCTAACAAACGATTTTGCTTTTTCTCCGGCTGCAGTTGCTTCTTTGCTTCCAAAAAGACTTTTGCCAAGATTTTTAAAACCATTTAACAAACTTCCGCCGTCACGTTTTTTGTAAGCTGCTATACAAGCTGCTGCGCCCGCAACAATTGTGCCACCTACAAGTAAACCAGTACCAAGCCCGCTTCCGCTTTCAGCTGTTTGTTCTGCACCTTTAAAAGAAGGGTCTGTAGTTACAGCAGGTGTTGTTGTAGCTTGAGCAGCCTGAGTTGTTTGAGCAGCTTGCTGTTGTGCAACATTTTGTGCTTGTATCATTGCATAATAATTTGGCGAATTAAGTGTTTGCATAAAATACGGATCACTTGCGTAATTTGCGCCTATGCCTTGAATTCCATAGCTCATTCCCATAAAATACCTGCCTTTCCTATTAACCCTATTTTTAAAAAATCTTACTTTTAACTTATTTGTTCCCTATATATTCATGAAGTTTTTTTACGCTTAAAAATTGCTTTTTTTGAAATGCAGGCTTAACATTTCTTAACAAAAGAGGCGTTGAAAGTTGTTTTAAATATAAAAAAGTACTATCTAGTAATCCCAAAACAAGTATGGCGCATCCCCTCCCTTTATAGGGGGAGTTTTATGCTTCACTTACAAATTTAGAATTTCTACTACAAGCTTGGAAGTGTGGTGTAAAGGGTGGGGGCTTGCCCGTAGGGAAACTTGTAAGTAATTTTGTTAAATTTTCTACTTCTTCAAGCTTTTCAACTTATTCACATACAACAATGCCGTATATGTTGGCATGATTGTAATTTCATTTTGAGCGGTCTGTCCTACGTATTCAACAGCTTTATTGATTTCCGGAATAATTTTAATTTTATCTGTTGGAACACCTGCGTATTTAAGTCTTAGTGCCATATCATTAGCCCTGATACCGGATACAACAATTTCTTTTTGAATATTTTTGAGTGTTTCAAATTCTGCATCCCAAAGCCAAGAAACATCACGACCATCTGCATAATTATCATTAATAATAATTAGCAAATTAGAATTTTTATCCACTGTTTTTAAAACTTCATTTGCTCCAATCGGATTTTTGATTAGTTGAATTAATGTTCTTTTGCCGTTTAAATATTTAACTTCACTTCTTCCGAACGCAACTTTAAATGTTTTAAGTGAACTTTCTATATTTTTTATACCTAATTCTAAGCATAAAGAAATCGCAGCTAAAGCGTTATAAGCATTAAATAGACCTACCAGCGGAACTTCGTAATTTTGTCCGTTAATTTTAATAATCGAAAAATCTTTGTGCAAAGTAATATCTGCCTTATATTTAGGTTCAGGTCTTTTATAACCGCAATCGCAGTAATAATGCCCCTGTTGAGCGTAGAATTTTTTCTCGTATTTTAAAGGTTTACCGCAAGGACAGTTAAAAGCTTCTTCTGTTGATGAATTTGCTTTCAAACTTTCGTTTGCGTAATAGACATTTTCGACTCCGTAATAAATCTTGTTTTGTCCTTCAAAAGAAGCTACCAGCGGGTCATCAGCGTTTAATAAAAGTGTAAGATTTGTTTTTTTGTCTATACCTTCTTGGATTAATTTTTTCGTTGTAGCGAGTTCACCGTATCTATCAAGTTGGTCACGGAAAAGGTTTGTTACTACAAGATAATCAGCTTCGAACTTGTCATAAATCTTTGCTAAATAAGCTTCGTCAGATTCTATTACTGAATAATCTGTTTTAATAAATGGATTTAAAGAAACAGAAAGTGCATTCACAACTCCGGTAAGCATGTTAGCTCCCATAGCATTATTGATAACGCTTGCACCGGAGTGGGTGATTAAGTGTGAGATTAAACCGGATGTAGTTGTTTTCCCGTTTGTTCCTGTGACATTTATTTTTGTAGAAATATATTTGTTGCAATCTTGCAAGAAGTTTGGACAAAGTTTTAGGACTATTCGTCCGATAATAGATGTGCCGGAAGATAATTTTGTGACTTTAAGTGTTGTATATGCTGATTTTGCGACAGCAAGAGATAAATAAAATCTAAGCTTTTCCAAAATAATCCTCCAAGTGTATTTCTTTTTATACTATTATAAAATATAATCTAATAATAGTACAAATATGAATGGAAAAATATGATATTTACTTTATTTACAGCTATCGTTTTTGTCTCACAAGTAATAATTGCGTTTACAATAATTTTTCACTTGATAAAAATGGATAAAGAGATTAAATACTGGAATAATTTTTTAACAGAAGCAAAACCAAAAATTAAAGATATCATGGTTTTAGCAAGAGAAATTTCTGGACAAATGACAGAACTTGCTCCTGCTTTTGTTGAGAAATTAATAACAATCAGGAACAATATCATACGTTCCAGAATAGAAACATTGATTTCCATGATTTTATTTTGGAGTTTAAATTTTAAGATTGCGAAAAAAATCAAGAAATCAAAAATATTCAAATTATCCATGAAGGGTTTATCACTCCTTCAAAATGTGATATAATAGGATGAACAAAATATTAGATAAGAAAGAGGTACAAAATGAGTAATAAAGATAAATCATCATTTGGCTTTGGAATGGGGCTTCTTGCCGGTGTTGTAGGCGGAATCGTTGCAGGTGTTTTGTTTGCACCACGTCCAGGCTCTGAAATGCGAGAAAAAGTTAAAGAAACAGTTTGTGATTTAGCTGAAAAACATTCACCGGCTGTTAATGAAGCTAAAAAACAAGCTATGGAATCAATTGATTTGTTGAGATATAAGTTAGAAAGACAATATAAAAAGTTCTCAAATATGCTAAAATCTAAAAAAATGAGAAAAGCAAAAGAGCTTGAAGAGCTTTCTGATTACGATTTTTAAGTTTTAAATAAAGGAAAATAAATGGAAACAGCACAATTATATCAAAGTTTAACATTCTTGGCTTATTCAACCGGAGTTATAGTAATTCTTGTTGGTGCAATGCTTATCAAAGTTTTGTTTGATTTATCTAAGCTTGCAAAAAATGTTGACGAAACAGCTACTATTGTTAAAACTGAACTTGTTCCGACTTTGAAAAATATTAATAAATCCGTAGAAATTGTTAGCGGAATTATTATTAAAGCAGATGAGAGCGTTAACAAGGTAAAAGAGATGATAAAAAATTCACCTCTCAGAATTTTGACAAAAGTTTCTGCCGTTACAGGTGGGGTGGCTAAAGGTTTTATGGGCGGACTTTGTTCTGCTTTTAAATTCTTTGCCAAAAAGAAGTAATGCGTTTGGTTAATAGAAAATTTTTCAAAAGAAGTTAAACTACTATAGAAGGAGAAAATAATATGTCATTATCAAAATTTTTAACAGGTTTTGCAGTAGGCGCTGCAATTGGTGCAGTTGCAGGTATTCTTCTTGCTCCAAAATCAGGTGCAGAAACAAGAGAAATGATTGGTGAAATGGCTTCTGATGTTGCAAGAAAAACTGATGAAACAGTGAAAGATATTCAAAGAAGAGCCGATAATATAGTTTCTGATGTTCAAGAAAAGAGCGAAGAAATTATGGGTAAAATTCAAGATATGCTTAACAAGCAAAAAGAAGAATTAGAAGGTTAGTTTTTTGAATTTGTAGGTTAGAAACGAGGCGCAGCCATTGGCTGCGCCTCGTTTCTTGATTATTACAATATAAAAAGGTGGAGACACTTTCGTTTTCCCCACCCTACGTTTTTTAATTATTTAACTTACGCTTCGATTACTTTAAGAAGTCTTTCCCAAACTTCGTCAATAGAACCATTTGCATCAATTTTATAAAGAACACCTTTGTCTTCATAGAATTTTACAAGCGGAGCTGTTTCTCTAAAATAAGTATCAAAACGAGCTTTAGCAGTTTCTTCATTATCATCTGCTCTCGTTTTTAAATCCGCACCGCATTTATCGCATTTGCCATCAACTTTTGCCGGTTTAAATTTTTTGTTAAAAATTTCACCGCATTTTGGACAAGATTGACGATAAATAATTCTTTCAATAAGAATTTGAGTATCAATGTCAAAGTAAATAGCTTTGAAAGATGTTTCTTTGCCGGCATCAACATCAGCATTAATTTTTTCTAGCATTTCTGCTTGCTCTAAGCTTCTTGGATAGCCATCAAGAACATAACCGTTCTTACAATCTTCACCAGCTAATTTCTTAGCAATAATTTTGCCAACTAGTTCAGCAGGTACAAGTTGACCTTTATCTATAAAAGACTTTGCAACTTTACCTTCTTCTGAATCATTAGCAATTTCTGCTCTCAATAAAGAACCGGTATCAACATGTGGAAAACCTAAGTATTCTGCTAATCTATTAGTTTGAGTACCTTTGCCACAAGCTGGTGGTCCTAAAAAAATTAAATTCTTTTTCATTTAAAGACTCCTTCTCTTAAGTTCATTATAAACCTAAAAAGTCGGTTGTAAATGGATATTTTGTGTTTCCAGAATTTATTATATAATGATACTGCACATTTAATGTGTAACATAGAGTAAAAGACGGCTCTTTTTTCGAAGAACGACGATACAATAAATTTAGCTTTCGGTCGTTAGTTCCGAAGAAAGGAGGCTATTATGGATAAATTCAATTTAAGTTTATTTTTAATCTTTTTGATAATTTTCATAATAAAAAACGGCTCTAATCATCAAAATTAGAACCGCTTAGCTTTCGATAAGAGTTGTCGGTAGCTTGGACAACTACCACTCTATGTTTTTATTATACTATATTTTTTCTGTTTTTCAATATTAAACCAAAGATTTGTACATATCTAAATATTTTTTAGCACTTTCTTTCCAACTAAAATCTGCCGACATTGCAGAATTTCGCATTGCATTGAATGTGTATTTATCTTTGTAAACATACATTGCGGTTAAAATTGCATCTTTCATTGCTTGACCATCATAACCCCAGAATTTAAAGCCGTTTGAATTATCAAGCGGATAACCTGTTACTGTATCTTCCAAACCGCCTGTGGCTCTAACAATAGGCAGAGAACCAAAACGCATAGCGATTAATTGTGATAAACCGCAAGGTTCAAATTTAGATGGCATTAAGAAAAAGTCACTTCCGGCATAAATTTGGTTAGCCAAATCTCCTCTATAACCTACATACGTTCTGATATTTGGTGTGTTATTAGACAGCCAAATAAATAGATTTTCGTAAGACTTATCACCTGAACCCAAGAAAATAAAATCAGCTTCCAAATTCTTTAAATCATTTTCTACTTGTCTGATTAAATCTAACCCTTTTTGGTCTACAAGTCTTGATATTAAAGCAATCAAAGGTCTATTCGGATTATATTTTAATCCGAATGTTTCTAATATTTTCTTTTTGCACTCTTCTTTGTTTTCTAAAGAATTCTTATCATAATTTTTAACTAAAGTTTTATCAGTTTTTGGATTAAAAACGGTATAATCTATGCCATTAACAATTCCAAGAAGTTTATCAGTATGCCCCCTAAGAGTGTAGTCCATACCTTCGCCGTATTCTTGCGTAAGTATTTCTTTTGCATAGTTAGGAGAAACTGCAACAACTTTGTCTGAATAATTAATTGCGCCTTTCATCCAATTTACACGTCCATAATGTTCGCAGCCCCATTCGTTGAATACTATATCTTTTCTCATATTCGCAAAATCAAGGATATCTTCAAACCAAACACCTTGGTAAGCTAGGTTATGAATTTCAAAAACATTTTTAGTTTTTGACCAAAATTCATCAAATTTGTAATTTGCTTTTATATACAAAGGAATCATTGCAGTATGCCAGTCGTTAGAATGAATAATATCAGCTCTAAAATTCAATTGCTTTGCATATTCTAAGGTTGCAAGAGAAAAAGCGATATATCTTTCGTGTTCGTATCTGGGGTCAAGCCAACGAGGGTAAACTTCTTTAAAGCAAGAAAAATACCAGTCATTTTGAACAAAGAAAACATTTATATTTGTGTCCGGAAGTTTGGTCATGTGGAGTTTGAATTTTTGAGGAGAAGTACCAAAAGTTATCCACATTTCAGAGTTTTCTAACTCTTTTATTTCCCATTTTTCTCTATCAATACATCCGTGCAGTGGTGTAAAAATTGCAATTTCGGCATCTTTTTCCAATGCTTTTGGCAAACTTCCTACAACATCAGAAAGTCCTCCGGCTTTTGAAAATGGTGAAACTTCAGCAGCAGCAAATAATATTTTCATAAATTACTCCTTACTTCTTGATTAGCAATGTTATATCATTAAAAACTACAAATATCATTAGTATTATCAACAATGAGAAAAATACTGTTGAAATCGTTTCTATAACTTTTTCATTAAGTGGTTTTCCAATAATTTTTTCTATAATCAAGAACATCAAATGTCCGCCATCAAGTGCAGGAATTGGTAAAATGTTCAAAATAGCGAGGTTCATAGAAATTAAAGCTGCTAATAATATTCCGGATGATTTTCCGCTTCTGTCAATCATATCACCACCGATTTTTGTGATAGCAACAACACCGTGCATATCTTTTAGAGGAATATTTCCAGTGAATAATTGTCCGAGAGAATACATCATCATATATGTGTTGTCCCAAAGATATGTACAGCTTTCTTTTACGATTGAGGTTGGAGTGGTTGTATCAATCATAGTTTGTTTAGCGCCTAATCCAATTCCAATAATTCCTTTTTCATCGGGATAAATTGGATTTAATTCAATAATTTTACCGTTTCTTGCAACTGTTAGGTTAATCGGGTGAACACCGTTGGACAAAGCTTTTGCAACATCATACATTGTATATTTGCCGTCAGAAGTGTAAACCGTTTTACCGCTCAAATCTTTTTCTAAAGCTTTTATATTTTCATCTAATGTAATACTATTTTCACGCTTAAAATACTTAGCACCTTTTAGTGCGTATTTATCCATTGTAATTACATCTTTAGAAAGTTCTTGAGGCAATCTTATAGCGATACCTTCCGGCATGATTTCATCTCTTGATAGTCCTGGGTTCAAATCTTTTAATTTGCTAAAATTTTCATCTATTGTTTGAATAGAAATAACTCCGTTATTTTTAGCGCTATTTTTTACTATGGTTATAAGAGAATATGCATTATTTATATCACATCCGTTAGCTTTAAGAATTCTATCTCCTTTTTCTAAACCGGAAGTTAATATACTGGCTCCTTTAGGTGCAATAATTTCGCCTGCGTAAATCTCATAATTACCGGAAGGGAGTTTATGAGAAATTATTGCAACTACAATTACAAGCGCAATTGCACAAATTACGTTTGCAATTACACCTGCTGAAACAACAATTGCCCTTTGCCATGCAGGTTTGTTCATAAATCTTTCCGGAGAGTCTTTAGGTAGTCCGCAATCTTTGTCATCATCAGGGAATGAAACATAACCGCCTAATAAAAATGCGTGAACCAAAACTTCTACATCTCCAACTTGTTTTTTAAATAAAGTTGGTCCAATAGGAAGCCCAAAACCAAATTTATCAACTTTTATGCCAAAAGCTCTTGCCGCCAAAAAGTGACCGGCTTCGTGCACAAGAATAAGTAAACTTAACAATAAAATCATTATGATAATTGACATATAATCTCCCTCTGAATTAATAATTCTGGTATAATTTTAGCACAAATAAATTCCTCATGATATAATCAGAAAAAATAGGTGAAATTATGACAATAGCAATTTATCCGGGGAGTTTTGACCCGATTACAAACGGACATATAGATATATTAAAAAGCGGTGCTGCAATTTTTGACAAAGTTATTATTGCTGTGTCTTATAATATTAATAAAAAAGGTTTTTTGCCGATTGATGTTAGAACAAAATTAATTGAAGAAAGCGTAAAAGATATTCCAAATGTAGAAGTTGATTCTTTTCAGGGACTAACAGTAGAATACGCAAAAAAACGTAATGCCGCAGTTTTGTTAAGAGGTTTAAGAACATCTTTTGATTTTGAATACGAAATGCAATTATCACAAACAAACAGTGCATTGTATAAGGATATTAAAACAGTTTTTCTTATTACAAAGCCCGAGTATAACTTTATTTCATCTTCTGCGGTTAGAGAAATTTTAGTAAATAAAGGCGATATTAGTGCTTTTGTTCCAGATGCAGTAAGTGAATATCTAACATCGTTGTAAGATAGTTTCAATATATGTATTATAAAAAAAGAGGATAACTTTCGCTATCCTCTTTTTAAACTTATTCAGTTAAATCGAACTATCTTAATTTAACAGTTACTGATTTAGCTTTTTGAGTGTATTCTAGTTTATCTTCTCTTGATAACCAGCCTAAACCCATTTCAGCAAAGTTTTCATTTAAGCTAAGGTCTTTTTTCATTTTATTGATAGATACTTCACCTTTGTTAGAAAGGTAGTTGTAAATTTGACCAGCAGATTCAATAATTTGTTCTTGGATACCTTTTCTTTCTTCTTTAACTTTTGCCATTTTAATCTCCTTCTTAAATAGTGTTACTGTAAAAAACTTACCCAACTATTGTATTAAAAATTTTCTTATTTTGCAATAGGTTTGAATACTGTTTATGGTAAAATAGTCCATAAGGAGTATGTTATTAAATTTTATTAAAGTCGATTTTCGCACTAATATTTTAGTCGATAAATATATTAATCTTATTTCTGAAGGTGTAAAACCATCAGAAATACTGGTTCTTGTTCAAAATTCAACTGTAAAAAAACAAATTTCGGATTTGATTTTTAATAAAATAAATTTTGATGCAACAGAAAAATTAAACATACATTCTTTCTTTTCAATTGTATATAATACACTTGTTGACAATTGGTGTTTTATTGAAAACTCTATTCCTTCTGATAAACATTTTATCCTCCCAAACCTTGTTGGGCTGGAAGTTTCACAATTTTTGCTTAAGGATATTTTAAAGCATGTTGAAGTAAAAGGATATAATTCAAAAAAATCACTTCTTCACCAAATTTTCAGAAGATATTCACTTATTGTACAAAATCATTTAACAAACGAAGATGTAAAAGAACGTTCTAAAATTTTAAAAGAATCTTTTGCGGATGATGCAGAATTAATTATAAAAAGACTTTTATCTTTGACTCTAAAAACCAGAAGTCTAGACTATTTAAGACAAACTCTTATTTTTAATCATGTTTATCAACATACAGATTATTTTAAAAACATTAAATATCTTCTTGTTGATGATGCGGATGAAATGACACCGGTTTGTTTTGATTTTATTGCTCATTTGAAACCACAATTAAAAGATTGGCTTGTGTGTTTTGATTCTTTAGGTTCAAGTAGGTGCGGGTATTTGAGTGCGGATACGTCTATTGAGTGTAAATTAGTACACTTATTCGGAGAGGAAGTTGTTTGTGATGATAATATTTTATTACCTCACCCTAGCCCTCTCCTAAAAGGAGAGGGAATGACCGAGGCTAGTAAGCTGGTTGACAATACTTTCACTCAAGGTGAAATTATTTTTTCTAATATATTAGAAAATAAGCATGAAAGATTGGAAAATTTTACATTAACCTCTCTGTCTAAACGCGCAGAAATATTGGATTACACGATTGAAAAGATACAAAACTTATTCAAAAAAAATGTTAAACCAAAAGATATTGCAATAATTACACCGTTGCAAGATAACATGCTTAAATTCACACTTGAAGAAAATTTGAAATCGGTTTGTAATCTTTTATTCTTATCCGGAAGTGAAAAACTTATCGACAATCCGCTCGTAAAAGCAAGTTTAAATATTCTTAAATTAATATTAGATATCGAGATTACAGAGAATGATTTGAGGGTAATATTATCTGATTATCTAGGAATCCCATTAAAATATTGCAAAGAGATTTTTGAAGGATACAATAATAACCGAATTTTACCGGAAATAAATATTGAAAATTATGATGAAAAATATCAAAAGTTTTTGAATGTTTTTAAAGAAATAAAAGAAAAAAATACAAAACTTTCTGTTAAAGTTTTTGATTTGTTTTATAAACTTGTAGATTTTGCTTACGAAACAGAAATTAATAAATTTAATTTCTTTATTAAACAACTAAGAGATTTTGAAAGTGTTTTAGGCGCTGACGTTGTTAAAGAACGAGCTAAAGACATTATTGTTCAAATTGAAAATTCTATTATTGCAGAAAATCCGAGTTCTACATTAGAAATTGATGAGAATAATTTGGTTGTCGCAACGCCACAAAAAATTATTGATAATAAAATTTCAACTAAATATCAATTCTGGTTGGATGTTTCTCATTCAGACTGGGTAAAAACAGATACAGGACCTTTATACAATGCGTGGGTATTTCAGGCTGATTGGACAAAGGATGAATATACTGTTGAAGATGATATTTTTCTTGCGAAGCAAAAGACTGCAAGGATTTTGAGAAAACTTCTTCTGCTTGCTCAAAAACATGTTTGGGCTTGCTCAAGTTTGTTTGACCCATCCGGTGTTGAAAATCTTGGCGGAATTGAAGATTATCTTGCTGGCGGTAACGATGATGAAGAACTTTCAAGCAAACCTGCTTTCAAAATTGTTCCGAGAGAGGATCAAAAACCGGTTTTGGATTACAAAAAAGGTTCAATGGCAATCTCTGCGGTTCCAGGAGCAGGTAAAACAACAATTCTTTTAGCTTTGATTATAAAACTTATCGAAAGAGGGGTTGTTCCGACTAATATTTTTGTTCTAACTTACATGGATTCTGCCGCTAGAAACTTTAGAGAAAGAATTAAAAACATGTGCCCTAATTCTGTATTGTTACCTAATATCAGCACAATTCACGGTTTGGCTTTAAAAATAATTAAAGAGAATTCTAATTTTGAAAGATTAAATCTTTCTGCAGATTTTGATATTTGTGATGATACACAAAGAATTAGAATAATTAAAAGCATTGCAGGAAAATTAACCAAAACAGAGGTTGATGAATTTGACAGAGCAATTTCTGTTTTAAAATTACAAGAAGGCAATATTGACACACCATCCAGTGATAAAAAAATAGAAAAATTTAAAACTTTTTATAAACAATATCAAGCACAATTAAAAGAAAATAATCTTATTGATTATGATGATATTTTAATTATGTCTGTTAAACTTTTGGAAAAAAATCCTGATGTTTTAGAATATTACCAAAATATTTGTGAATATATTATAGAAGACGAAGCACAAGATTCATCAGGAGTTCAGCAAAGATTAATCGGCTTGTTGAGCGGTAAACATAAAAACCTAATTCGTTGTGGCGATATAAATCAAGCAATTACAACAACATTTTCTAACGCAGATGTTGAAGGGTTCAGAAAATTTATCCAAAATGCTGACACAACAGTCGAAATGAACCATTCTCAAAGATGTACGCAGGATGTTATGACTTTAGCTAATAATCTTGTTAATTATGGTAACGAAATTCTTCCAAAAGCATTTTTCACAAGTTATATGCAAGGAGTAAAAGGAAAAAATCCGGATTCTCCAAATGCGATTTTTTCTCGTGTATTTGAAAATGCTTTTGCTGAAAGAAATTTCATACTTAAAGAAATTAAAAATATTTTAACTCGCAATAAAAATGCAACAGTTGGTATTCTTTTAAGAAACAATTTTCAAGTTGCAAATTGGACAGCATTCATAAATGATGCCGGTTTGAAAACAATGACGAGAAGTGATTCTTTAGGACAAAAAGGTGTGTTTAACGCAATTTTTTCTATTCTAAAATTTATTCAGAAACCTTTTGATAATGAAGTTGTCGTTTCAACTTATGAAACACTTTCTGATTTAGGTTTTTACAAACAAAGATTGCAACTTGAAATCAGAAATTCTGAAATTCCGTTTATACAAAAAAGTAGCGATGATATTGAACAGAATGATTTAGCACAATTTTTATGGGACATGCAGTATTGGCTAAATTCTTCAACTTTGCCTTTGGAAGAATTGGTTATCAGAATCGGATTATATTATTATACAAGTGATATTGAAAAATCTAACGTATATTTAATTGCAACCCTTGTAAGAAGATTAAATTCAAACAATAATTTTGATTTAACACTCCAAAGATTAGAGGAGTTATCCAAAAAACCTTCATTGAGCGGATTTAAGTTCTTCTCTGAAGAAGAAGATAAAGATGCTGCTAAGGGAAAAGTTCAGATTATGACTTTACATAAATCAAAAGGCGATGAGTTTGAATATGTATTTTTGCCTGAGATGGCAGAAAAAAATTTATCTATTGATGTAGAAAAAGCCAAAACAAAAGCTTCGACATTATTTATGGAAGAAGTTAGAGCGTTTAATTCTAAATATAAACACAAATCTGAATTGGAATTAAGAGAATTCAATTCGGAAGAAAGCTTGCGATTACTCTACGTTGCAATAACACGAGCACAGAAAAAACTTTACATCACAACTTCTGCTAAAGCAAAAAGCTGGGGTAACAAAGAAACTCCGCAAGACCCGAGCGTGATTTTTGAACATGTATTGTAAAATTAGCCGTACGGTTAATTGACAGATACTAAATATAGTAGTAATTTGAAATGAAAATGGTTATTTGAGTCGGTTGTTATATATGATTGGAATTACAGGTAAAGAATATTTATTAGACGCAGTTTTAGAATATTGTGAAGATATTGTTACTGTAAAAGATTTGAACTTAAAGTACTTAGCGTATAATAAAGCTTTATTAAAATTAATAAGAAAAGATACAAGTTTTAATGCAATCGGGAAAAGTGTTTTTGAGGTTTTGTCAAAAGAAAACGCAGAGGCTATGGCAGAGCATGTAAAGAAGGTGCTTGAAACCCTTCAAACGCAGACTTGTATGCTTTCCGTTAAAAACGATGTGGAGAACAGAATAATAAAGCAAACTACAACACCAATTATTCAAAATGGTATTGTGAAAGGGATATTGTCTGTTTCAACAGATGTTACTAAAGAAGAAAAATTAAGAAATATAATCGTTGATAAAAACCGTCAAATGCAAACATTGCTTGAAAATCTTCCTATTCTTGCTTATATGAAAGACAAAAATTTGCAATTGACGGTTGCGGCGGATGCCTCAAGAACATTTGTGGAGCAAGGTATTGATAAATTTACACCGGATGTTCATATTGACATGGTGCAAACAGCAGAAGAAACAAGAAATGAAGATATGTTTGTTTTAGAGAATAAACAACTTTTGGTAAAAGAAAAAAGTGCTTGTGGTTTGAATGGTAAACAGCATTGGTATCGTGTTACAAAGGCGCCTATTCTTGATGAAAAAAATGAGGCGGACGGTATTGTTACCATTGCTAAAAATATTAATGATGAAAAAATTGCAGAAAACCAAAAGAGTTTATTTTTGGCAACGCTTTCTCATGACTTAAAAAATCCGCTCCAAGCTCAAATAAGTTCACTAGAATTATTTTATCAAGGTGTTTTCGGAAGTCTTACCGATACACAAAAAGAAATGCTTGAAATGATTATTGAATCATCAAAATATATGCGCACGATGTTGTATTCGCTTTTGAAAACATGTAAAGAAAATAACGGTGTAATTTATCTTGAAAAGAAATATTTTGATATAAAGAAATTATTGCAAAAAAGTATAAAAGAAGTTACAGATTTAGGATTATCTAAAAATATTAAAATTGAATTCAATACGAATCTTAAAGACAATGATGCAAACTTCTTTGGAGATGAAGTTCAAATTCGACGTGTGATTGGTAATTTGTTGAACAACGGACTTAATTATGCGTTTTCCGGCACTACAATAAAGGTAAGTTTGGTAATTTCGGATGATAAATTGATTATGTCATTTGAAAATAAGAGCGATACAATTACAGAAGATTTGGCGAAACATATTTTTGATAAATATGTTTGTGGAAATTCTTTACAAAGCAACATGAACATGGGGCTTGGGTTATATTTCTGTAGAAAAGTTGTAGAGGCACACGAAGGTTCTATTCGCCTTGAAGGAGATGAAAATGATAACAAATTTATTGTAGAATTACCTATCCTGAAAGAGAATGCTGTTTATATAAAAGAAATTGTGCTGTAACAGATGTAATCCATGTGTAACCTACTTTACTTTTGAGTATTTTTATATTCTAATAATATTACTGAGGGAAACCTCTAGTTCTTTTAGAAAGTGAATTAAAATTTTTGAATAATCCCGACATTAAGCTAGCCAAATTTGCAGGATTTTGTTATGGAGTAAAACGTGCTGTTGAAACAGCTGTAAAGCTCAAAGAAGAAAATCCTGATAAAAATATTTATATTTTAGGTGAACTTATACATAATACAGACGTTATCAATGAGCTCGATAAAATGGGCATAAAAACCATTTACGAAGTTCCAAAATCTGGTGACGGTATTTGTATCATAAGAAGCCATGGCGCAGCTCCGGAAGTTCTTGAACAAATAAGAAATGCCGGTTTTGAACTTGTGGATTTAACTTGTCCGGATGTTAAAAAAGTTCAACAAAGAGCAATTGAACTTGCTAAAAATGATTATTTTGTTGTAATTGTAGGTAAACCAAACCATCCGGAAGTAATAGCAATTAAAGCCAATGCTGACTTATACTCAAATAAAGTTGTTGTCGCAACTTCGATAGAAGAACTAGAACCTTACTCTGCTCAAATAAAATCGCACAGAAAAGTCGGAGTTGTTGTACAGACTACACAAATGGTATCTTCTTTAAATCTTGTAGTTAATTATTTGAACACAATTGCCAAGGAAGTTTTAATTTATAACACAATTTGTCAATCTACAGCAATGCGCCAGAAGGAAGCCAAAGAGCTTGCAAAAGAAACCGATGTTATGATAGTTGTAGGATCTAAAAAAAGTGCTAATACTACACACTTAGCAGAAATTTTAAAAGATTATACAAAAACAATTCATATCGAAAATGATACTGAATTAGACAAAGAAATTTTGAATGGAGTAAAATCAATCGGAATAACAGCCGGAGCATCTACTCCACAAAAGATTATTGATAAAGTAATTGAGAAAATTAGTGAACAGTGAATAGTGAATAGTGAATTGCAAAAACTTCTACTCACTACTCACTATTCACTAAACAAAAACAGAAAGGAAAAATAAAAAATGACACAAGTAAAAGACGAATTTGAAATGTTGTTAGAAGAAAGCTTTGCTAAATCTAACAACGTAGCTGATATCGTAGAAGGTACAGTAATTAAAAAAGAATCAGAAGGTTATTTAGTTAGCGTTAAGGGTGCTAAAATGGAAGCATTCTTATCAAACAGAGAACTTTCTAGCGACGTTGACGCTTTAGAAATCGGCGACGTAAGAGAATTCTATGTATTAAAAGAAGAAAACAACGATGAACCTATGCAATTATCATTGAAGAGAATCGCATTCGCTCAAGCTTGGGCTCAATTGAACGATGCTAAAATCCAAGGTGATACAATCCTTGCGAAAGTTGTTTCAACTGTTAAGGGTGGTGTTTTGGTTGACGTTGCTGACCTTAAGGGCTTCATCCCATCTTCTCAATTGAGAACCGGTACTCCATTCGAAGGTTTAATCGACCAAAAAATCGAAGTTAAGGTTCTTGAAGCAGATCCTAAGAAAAACAAACTTATTTTATCTCAAAGACAAGCTGTTGCTGAACAAAGAGATCAAGTAGTTGATAACGTTCTTTCTTCTTTAGAAGAAGATCAAGTTGTTAAAGGTAACGTTGTAAGAATCACTGATTTCGGTGCATTCGTTGACATCAACGGTATCGACGGTTTATTACCAATTTCTGAAATTTCTTGGCAAAGAATTAAGCACCCATCAGATGTTTTAACTCTTGGCGATACAATTGAAGTTAAAATCATCAAGATTGATAACGAATTAAAGAGAATTTCTTTATCTCTTAAGAGAATGGGTGAAAATCCTTGGCAACAAATCGAAGGACAATTTGAAGAAGGTCAAGTAGTTAAAGGTACAGTAAACAAAGTGACTACATTTGGTGCTTTTATTAACATCTTCCCTGGTGTTGAAGCTTTATTACCTGTTTCAGAAATGTCTGACGAAAACGTAAATCCATTCAACATGTTCAAAGTTGGTTCTGAAGTTGATGTATTAATCAAGAAATTCACTCCAAAAGAACATAGAATCGCATTGTCAGTTAAGGATATCAAATAATTGGCTGATTAAGATTTATAAGAAATCAAGGTATGACTATCATACCTTGGTTTTTTATTTAGATTATGCGGATTTTCTTTTTTTTTGTCTTTATTGTATAATCTCGTTATAATTTTAGGAGAAAAAATTAAGAATGAAAGTAAGTGTAAAAGTACCGGCAACTTCAGCCAATATAGGTCCAGGGTTTGATTGTTTAGGCTTAGCCCTTCCTATTTATAATACTATTACTATAGAAGAAACTGTTTTGCCGGGGACTGGCATTGAAATTAATTTAATGTCAGAAGAGGAAGTTATAGATGAAATGATTTTTGATAATATTCCTCGTGACGAAAATAATATTGTTTATAAAGCTGTGGAAATGCTTTACAATTCAATTGGTCAAGAGCCTTCTGAGTTGAAAATTAATATCCAATCGCAAATCCCAATTACAAGAGGTTTAGGCAGTTCAGCTGCGGTTGTTGTTGGTGGTTTGATTGCTGCAAATAAACTTTTGGGATCTCCAGCTGATGAAACAGCTTTGCTTTCTATTGCAACAGAAGTTGAAGGTCATCCGGATAATGTTGCACCTGCAATTTTAGGCGGTTTTGTAATGGCTTCTCAGGAAGACGATGGTACTATTGTATATAGAAAACTTAACTGGCCGCAGGAGTGGGATATTACGGTTTGTATACCGGATTTTGAGCTTTCTACTAATATTGCTCGTTCAGTTTTGCCGGAACAAATTCCGATGAAGGATGCTGTTTATAATGCTAAACACCTTGCAATGCTTATTGAAGCAGTGAATAATAAAGATGAAAAATTAATGCAGATAGCACTTCATGACAAATTACACCAACCATACAGAGAAAAATTAGTTCCGGGAATGAAAGAAATCATGGAAGCATTTAAACACGAAGATGGTGTCCTTGGCTGCGTATTATCAGGCGCTGGACCATCTATGTTAGTAATTTCACATAAGTATGATTTAGATAAGATTAAATCTACTGTGAAAGATATTTGGGAAGGTCAAAGTATTAAAGCCGATATAAGAACCTTAAAAGTTGAACCAAATGGTGCAGAAATTATAGAATAATAAATAAAAACCGGAATTTATTTTTCCGGTTTTTTATTTGCGTTTGTTTTTATATTATTTCGTTCTTCTGCAATGAGATTTTTTAATTTTTCTGTTATATAGCTTTCTCTTTCATTAAAATTACAGTTTTTGAAATTCAGATACGCATTCTTTAAGCGATTTACATTTCCAATAGGATTTTCTTTTATCAAATATAAGATTTCGCTGTAATATGCGCGTCTTTCACTTTGTATAGCATATCTGCAATCTTGAAGCGTTTCTATTGCTATATCACGCGGAAGCTCTGATAATATTTCATCAACTTCTGTTTGGAATTCTTTTTCGTTGAATTTATCTCTGACTGTTCCGACAACAATATCCCACAAATTACATGTATATGCGTCAAATTCGGGAGTGTCATTTATATGTTGCGTGCGTAATAGTGTTGTTTTAGGCTGGTATAAATTGTCAAACAGATGACGAGCTTCGTGCACCGCTGTCGATTTTACCAAAATTTTACCATCTTCATCAATCGGCAAACCTATCTTGTGATTTGTGTAATTAATAAAGAACTTGTTCATTGAACGCTGTTCTATCTTAACATCCATGCCGGCACTACCATAAAAATCAGGATTCGCTTCCGGTGACACTTTATAGCTGACTTTATTTGGTTCAAGAGCTTTATTTATACATTTGCGGTAATCATTTATATCAGGTTTTTTGATTTTCACAAATTCATCCACAAATTTGTTCCAACAACTTCCTGCCGCAAGTTCACGCTCTTTTACACTGCCTTTAACTAAATTAAATGGCAATTTTGCTTTTGGTAATATGCGATTTTGCACTTTTATACTGTTCATTTCAACTAAATTATCTTAATTATATTCGCCTATTGCTTTTGAAATTTCATCACATTTTTGAGGTATGCTGTCTTTGTATATGCCGATTTTGTTGAAGAATTTTCTATATGCCCAATCATCTGCTAAATGTTGCATTGTTATAACAGAATGTACATCTCTTCCTAAGTTTTGTTTTACTTTTGATTTAATCCCATCTAAATCTTTAATGGTAATTTTTGAGTCCGTTAATTTCTTTTCAATGCTGTTTTTAGCTGAATCAACCATATTTATCTCATTTTTAGGAAAATCAGCCCTATATTTACTTGCAATCATATTGAAATCTGCTACTTTTGCAGAATCTTTTGAAGCTTGTGTAGAATTGAAAATATCCCGATATGCTAAGGAATCAAGTCTGGATTGCAAAACCACATTAGATTTTTCATTAGATAAATCTAACCCTTTAACCAAATCATTATATTCTGCTTGAGTTCTATTATTTTTTTTCAAATATTCTTTTGCATTATCGCTAACAGAAGTACAAGAGGCTGCAACTATAGAACTTGCGGCAATCATTGGCATCATCGTTTTTAAACTAACTTTCATAGATACACACTCCTTTTTATGAGGAAATTGTATCATGCAAAACTTCTTTTGTACACTCTAACGCAACATTTGTAACAAAATCCATATCATCTTCTGTAATAATTAATGGCGGATTAAAATAAATTACATCGCCTAAAGGTCTTAAAAGGACACCTTTTTGCAAAGCTTTTTTATAAATTTGGTATCCGGTTCTTTTTGTATAATCTAAAGGCTCTTTTGTGTTTCTATCTTTTACAAGTTCGATTGCATTAATTAATCCTATTGAACGAACTTCTCCAACATTTTCGAGCGGTAAAAATTTTTCTTTGATAATTTTATTAAAATACTTCGCACGTCTATTTGCATTCTCAATAATTTGTTCATCTTTAAGAATTTTCAAAACTTCGATAGCAGCAGAGCAAGCGAGCGGATTACCGGCATAAGTATGAGAGTGCATAAATGCTTTACCTTTTAAATAATCGTCATAAAATGCATCATAAATTTTTTGTGTAGTAACGGCAATTGCCATTGGCATATAACCGCCGGTTAAACCTTTTGAAAGACACATGATATCCGGACTTACACCGGCATGGTTAAATGCAAACATTTTGCCGGTTCTGCCATAGCCGGTTGCAATTTCATCCGCAATAAGGTGAACATTGTACTTGTCGCATAAATCTCTTAATTTTTTCAAATATAGATGCGGATAAACTTTCATACCGGCAGAACCTTGAAGAAGCGGCTCTACTATTATTGCAGCTGTTTCATCAGCATATTTTTCAAACATTTGTTCAGCTTTTTCAAAACATTCGCAATGACATGTTGCCTCGTCTTGGAATGAGGTGTCACCAGCCTGTGAGTTATATGTACAATGTCCTACGCATTGCTTACCGTAAGGACATCTGTAACAATCCGGACCATCAATTCTTAAAACATCAAGTAAAAGCGGCTTGTATAATTCAGAATATAAATCAACACCGCCGACAGCAAGCGCTCCAAGAGTTTCACCATGGTATGCGTCAGATAAAGCCATGAAACGTTTCTTTTGTGGATTTCCTGTTTGATAATGGTACTGGAAGCTCATTTTTAAAGCCATTTCAATAGCAGCAGAACCATTATCCGCAAAATTGAACTTGCAAAGTCCATCCGGAACGACTTTTGCTAATTCTTGACAAAGTGTAATTGCAGGCTTGTGAGAAAAATTTGCAAAAATTACGTGTTCCAATTTATCAATTTGTTTTTTGACAGCAGCATTTATCCTAGGATTGCAGTGTCCAAGAAGATTGCACCACCAAGAACTGATTACATCTTTGTAGCATTTGCCGTTTGTGTCATAAATGTTTATGCCTTTACCACGTTCAATTACAATTGGAGGAAGTGTTTCGTAGTCTTTCATTTGTGAACAAGGGTGCCATATATATTTTAAATCTTCTTTTTGCCAATCCATATTTATACCTCAAATAAATTTTCTAAAAGTTTTATATCTTTTTGTCCTTTTTCTACAGTCGCAACAACTTTTACACCGGTTAAATATTCAACTTGTTTTAAGTTGTCTTGGTGCATAAAGTTACTTGGCTCGTAATTGTTTAAAATAATGCCTTTTATCTTAATTCCGTTATTGTGCGCATACGCTACCGTTAACAATATGGAATTTATTGTGCCTAACCCACCGTCTGCAACAATTATTATGCTTGTATCAAGCTCTTTTATTAAATCTTTTAGTAGATATTTTTCTCCGTTTTCAAGACGCAATGGACAAGTAATTCCGCCTGCTCCTTCTACTAAAAGATAATCATATTTGTTTTTAGCATTCTCAAAATCTTTTTTGATTTTAGCAATATTGATTTCTTGATTTTGTCTTTTTGCTGCCAGATGTGGAGATACAGCTTCTTTCCACCAATAAGATACACATTCGTCTGCACTTGTAGGAATGTTGGCGGTACTTACTACATAATTGCAATCGCTGGCTGTTAGTTTTCCGTTTTTTTCTTCAACTCCGCTTAAAACGGGCTTAAAATATCCACAATTAAATCCTGATTCACGCATTTTTTTTACAATAAGAGCTGATACATAGGTTTTACCAATATCAGTCCCAGTCGCAGTTATAAAAATATTCTTAGACATAAATCCTCTTCCCTAAAAGAAAATTCTTTCTTTTTTTATAAGCGTAGCGCTGATAAAAACCAAAATCAAGTGTTTTAGTTATGGTAATTATATTTTTAATCAAGACATAAAAAAAGAGGTCTTTAGACCTCTTTTAAAAAATGGTGGGCGTTAGAAGACTCGAACTTCTGACCCTCTCCTTGTAAGGGAGACGCTCTACCAACTGAGCTAAACGCCCATTTTAGCGGAATTTACTGCGAACTTTGGACTTTTTTATTCTGCCTATCCGTTTTGTTCGCCCGTTTGCTCCACCGGCTGTCAACAGAATTAATCTTATAACAAACATTTTTTTATGTCAAACGTTTTGTTTTAAAAATTATTAATAATCTGATTAACGTATTTTATTTTTCTTTAAACTTTCGTAAAATAGGGGTAAATGAAAATTTAGTGTAAATAAGAAAGGAGTTTTGAACTATGGAAATCAAAGTTGTTCAAGATGCAAAGAGTATTGACTCGGATATTCTTGTTGTAAGCATGTTTGAAGGCGAAAAAACTGCAAGTGATTTGGCTAATACATACGCTTTGGAACAAGATAATTTTAAGGGTAAGTTTGGAGAAACATATCTTCTTCCAACTTACGGCAAAGAAGTTTATAGAAAAGTTCTTGTTTTAGGTTTAGGTAAGAAAGCTGAATTTAATCCTAACAAAATGAGAGAAGCTATCTACAAAGCAATCAAAAAATGTATGCAAATGGAAGCTAAAAAAGTTTCTTTCTCACTTGATGGAATTGAATTCGATTATTCAGAACAATTCACAATGGGTGCTTTTATCGCAGATTATGCTTTTGACAAATACAAATCTGAAAAGAAAGATAACAAGGTAAAAGAAGTCTATGTACAAGCAAATGAAGGCATTGTTAGAAAAGCAGAAAAAATTGCTGCAGCCATGACTTTTGCAAGAAATTTGGCTAATGAGCCTGCACAGCTTGCGACTCCTAGCGAATTAGCAAATATTGCTTGTGATTTTGGTTTAGATACAAAAATTTATAACAAAGAAGAATGTGAAAAAATGGGCATGGGTGCATTTCTGGCAGTTGGACGAGGAAGTGCTCAAGAACCTAAATTTATCCACATGAAATATCAAGTTGAAAATCCTAAAAAACGTATCGCAATTATCGGTAAAGGTATTACTTTTGATAGTGGCGGATTGGATATCAAACCTGCATCTTCTATGTTAACTATGAAAGATGATATGTCTGCTGCGGCTTGTGTTCTTGGTGTTATGAGCATAATAAGAGAATTTCATCCACAAGTTGAAGTTCACGGTATTATTGCAGCTTGTGAAAACATGCCGGGGTGTAATGCTTACAAACCCGGGGACATTTTGACAGCTATGAATGGTAAAACAATTGAAGTAGATAATACTGACGCAGAAGGCAGATTGACTCTAGCTGATGCACTTTGCTATGCATGCGAATTAGGTGTTGACGAAGTTATTGATTTAGCAACTTTAACAGGTGCTTGTATGGTTGCATTAGGTACAAAGGCTGCAGGCATTATGGGTAATGATGATACTCTTGTTAAAAACCTTATTTCAACCGCTGATAGAAATGGTGAAAAGTATTGGGAACTTCCTCTTTGGGATGAATACTTTGATAGCTTAAAGAGTGATATTGCCGATATGAAAAACACAGGTTCTCGTTGGGGCGGTGCTTCAACAGCAGGTGTGTTCCTACAAAAATTCGTTAAGAATGTAAAATGGGCGCACATTGATATTGCAGGTGTTGCATTCTTAGAAAAACCTCAAAAAGAATTTATCGCAGGTGCAACAGGTGCAGGTGTAAGAACTTTATTGAATTATATTTTAGAGCAATAGTAGTTAATAGAAAAATAAAGACCGGCAATTCACACAATTGCCGGTCTTTGTTATTAATAAGTTATTGGTGCATCCAATGCGCCATAACTTCGACTTCATGAACACAACAAATTGCCATCAAAATTCAATCCCTTAGCTTCTTTAAGCAGCGGATAATCATCAATGTTGCTGTTATGTACAAAATTTATTGCTTCGCTTCGGGCAAGCTCCAGAATTTTTGCGTCGTTTACTACATCAGCAATAATCATATCCGGTAAACCGCTTTGGCGAGTGCCTAAAAATTCCCCAGGGCCTCTGATTTGAAGGTCTTTTTCTGCTATAACAAATCCGTCATTTGTTTCGGTCATTATGTTTAAACGTGCTCGAGTATCTTGAGATTTTGTATTAGAAGAAAGCAAACAATAAGACTGCAAATCACTTCTGCCGACACGACCTCTGAGCTGGTGTAGCTGCGAAAGTCCGAAACGTTCTGCATTTTCTATAACTATTACTGTCGCATTAGGGACATCAACACCGACTTCTACAACAGTTGTGGACACCAAAATATCGTATTCTTTGTTTTTGAACTTGTTCATGACTTCGTCTTTTTCATCATTCTTGAGTTTTCCATGCAGTAATCCTATTTTATATTCCGGAAATACTTCATTTTGCCAACGCTCTTTTTCTATGGTTGCGGCTTTAGCAGAAAGCGTTTCGCTCTCTTCTATCAGTGGATAAACAATGTATGCTTGACGTCCTGCTTCTACTTCATGACGAATAAGCTCTGCTATTTGTTTGCGAGAATTTACCATTTTAGTAATGATTGGTTTTCTGCCTTTCGGTAGTTCGTCTATTATGGTTAAATCCAAGTCCCCATTCATAGTGATTGCAAGAGTTCTAGGAATTGGCGTAGCAGTCATTGTAAGAATTTGCGGATTCTGTGATTTTTTTCTTAATGCTAAACGTTGCTTGACTCCAAATCTGTGTTGTTCGTCAATTACGACTGCACCAAGGTTTGCAAATTCAATGTTATCTTGGATTAGAGCGTGTGTTCCGACTGCAATATCCGCTTGCCCGTTACGAAGGTTTGTTTCAGATATTGTACGCTGTTTTTTGCCGATACTTCCGAGGAATAACTCAACTCGGAGGTTAAGTGGAGTTAGCCACTTGATTAAATTGTTGTAATGTTGTTGTGCCAAAATTTCTGTTGGCGCCATAATCGCAGCCTGATAACCGTTTTCTATTGCAGCAAGCAGCATAATTGTTGCAACTACAGTTTTGCCGCTGCCGACATCTCCTTGAAGCAGGCGCTGCATTGGCTTTGTTGAGTTTAAATCGTTAAGAATCTCATTTACTGCTCGTTTTTGAGCTCCTGTTAATTCAAACGGCAAGCTGTTAATAAAACGCATAACAAGTCCATCTTGCTTGATTTCAAGCGGAATAGAAAGAAGATTTTTGTTATTTTCTTCTCTTAAGAGCGCTAATTTTAGCTGTATCAAAAACAATTCTTCAAAAACAAGTGTGAATCGTGCTTGTTGCAATGTTTCGTTATCTTTTGGAAAATGGATTTGCTCAATTGCCTCTTTTTTTTCTAAAAGATGGTATTTTTCAATGATATTTTGTGGTAAAACTGTTTCAATTTTATCTTTGAAAAGCTGAATGGTATTATATATGGCTTTTCTGAGCGTTTTAATGTTAAGGTTCTCACTCAATGGATAAATTGGTACAATCCTTGCCATATTTATGTTTGATGACGTTAAAATATCGTCATCCATTATAGAATATGTTGGTTTATCAAGAGTTGGCATTCCATCATAAGAATTTATTTTGACAGTTCCTGATACCATAATGCCGGAACCTTTCGGAAATTGCGATTTCATACGTTCTTGGGTATACTTGTTTGCTTTAGACGCAAAAAAGTTCAATGCGAGATTTCCGCTGCCGTCAACAATGCGGACTTTTACTATGCCTAGATTGTTTTTGGTGGTAAAAGCTTCCACCGAACGAATTGTGCCAAAAACAGTAGTCGTTTCTCCGACTTTTAAATCTCGGATTCTTGTTCTGGATGAATAATCAACGTGCTTGCGTGGGAAATAGTACAATAAATCTCCAACAGTATAGATTCCTAGTTTATTTAAGATGTAAGCAATTTTTGGACCAATGCCTTTTAAATACATAACATCAGATTTGAGTGAAAGTTCTGTATGTGTTGATTCTGCTTGTTTTTCGCCAGTTTCCATTTTGATGACACTGACTAATCTTTCTAAAGATTTTTTTCTTTGAGGCATAGTATCCATTTGATACCGCTCAAAATGTTCCAAAAGAACTTGCCACTTGGGGTTTTTAGACTTTTTTATTTCTTTTCGCAATTCAGAGCATATAAACGAAGAAAAACTTCTGGTTTTTCCGTTTATATTTATATATTTATACTTAACTTCTATTTCTAAAGCTTTTTTTATTTGCTCTAAATTATCCATGAAATCATTATATAATAAGGCTTTGAAAAATTCATCTTCACAAAACTTAACAAAACAGAAAGGAAAAGGCAATTTTTTAAAAAGAATATACTTTATATATATGTAAGCGATATTCAAG
>OIYO01000214.1_pt1 | contig 57833 bp, 45 predicted proteins | sample 1588191 | NCBI WGS metagenome assembly OIYO01 (sample SAMN03283275) | human gut metagenome | biome: human-associated habitat; material: feces | host: Homo sapiens | place: Peru | collected 2012 | reverse complement strand
AGGTGCAGGCAGCGAAGCGTCCCTGCCAGTAACTTTGCGCGTCCGCAGACGCGCCTCCAAGCTGCTCTTCCCCCCAAGATTCCGTGAAGAACCCACAAAAATCCCCCGACTCTACGCGAATCGGGGGATTTTGCTGTATTGGGAATTAGTCGTTCAGGATGTCCTTGTTAATCGTGGCGTTGGCATCCTTCACCCACTGCGCCACCACTTCGTCGCGCACGGTGCTCTGCTTGCTGCTCAGCAAGGAGGAGGAAATGGTGTCGTGCACCGTCTCCATGTCCACCGCGCCTTCCACCACGTCGGAGGTGTACTGGATGATGTAGTAGCCGTAGCTGCCTTCAATCTTGTCGGAGTAATCGCCGACCTTTTGCAGCGCCATCGCGCCCTCGACAAAGGCAGCGTCAAACTGCGTGAAGCCCTCGCAGACCGGATAGCCGGTTGCCGCGTTCACCGCGCCCGCCTTCATGCCGGGGTCGTCGTTGTGGGCTTCCGCCAGCGTGTCCCAGTCCTGACCTTCCGCCAGCGCCGCCAGCACTTCGTCCGCTTCAGGGGTGATGTTCGCCAGCGCCTGCGCCTTCGCGTCCGCCAGCTGCTGCTCAAGGAACGCGCGCTTCGCCTTCGCTTCGGCAATCGTCACAGCCGTCGCAGCCACCGTCTCGTCGAGGCCTTCCTCGAACGCGGACACGGAGCTTTCAACCTCCACGGTCGCGGTGGGCGATTCGGTCGCGGGCTTGAGCGTCACAGTGACCTGATTCGCCAGCTCGTCCATGTTCGCCACGCCCAGATTCGCCATCACGTTGGCGGCGTTGTTCTGCTCGGTAATCACGTTGTCCAGCGCAGTCTGGATGTTGGACACCAGCGCGGAATCTTCGTCGCTGTACTTAATCAGAATCTGCTTGACGTTGCGGTAGCCGGCCGGACGATAGTAGACCGTCGTGCCATTGAGCACCGCCTTGCCATACGCGGACAGGTCGGATTCGTAGGAGGTCTTCGCCGCTTCAACCTTGCTGTTGAAGTCCGCGACGATTTCGTCCTCCGTCACGGTCACGTCCTTCACCGCGTAATCTTCCGCCTTGCTGATGAGCAGGGATTCGGTCACGCTCTTGCGGACAACTTCCTCCGTGTAGCCGATTTCATCCAGCTTGGCGTTGATTTCCTCCAGCTGCGTTTCGAGGTCAAGGGAGAACTCGGTCGCCGCGCTCTTGCGCAGAGAATCCAGCTGAGACGCGGTATCCTCTTCAATCTTCGTCTTTTCTTCGTCCGTCAGCTGGTCAAGCCCCAGCTCCTTCGCCTTCGCCAGCAGCACGGAGCGCTCGACAAGGCTGTTAAGCACGCTGTCGGTGAGGCTGCTCATCACGTCCGCATTGGTGCTGTCGAAAGACAGACCGTACATGGAATACAGGGCGGTCATATAGTTGACCTGATTCTGAATCTGCGCCTGTACCTGTGCCTTGGTATAGGTATCATCACCCACGCGGATGACCACGCGCGCGGCATCGACCGCTTCGTCCTTGACAATCAGCGAGCAGCCGCTGAGAATCATCGTGAGCACCAGCAGCAGTGCCAGCAGAGCCTTTTTCTGCATAAACTTATTCTCTCCCATCTCTATACATTTCATTGAGGGGGTACTTTCCTTATTATAGCGCAAGTCAGGGCGAATGACAAGCAAATCCGCCGGAAAAGGTGTTAAAATTTTTTGAATTTCGGGAGAAAACCTCATCCGCCCCACGCAAAAAGCGCTGCGGCATCAGCCATGCGCAGCGCATTTCATCCCCTTATGCCCGCTCCCTTGCCTTCGTGCAGCGGCTGACCAGTATGCCGATTTCGTACAGCCCGCACATCGGCAGGCCCAGCGCCACCTGCGACACCACATCCGGGGGCGTCAAAATCGCCGCGAGGACGAAAATCGCCAGAATGACATACTTCCGCTTGCTGCGGAGCATGTCGGGCGTCGTCAGCCCAACGCGCGTCGTCAGGTACAGCACCACCGGCAGCTGGAACGCAACCCCGAACGGCACAAGGAAGCCGAACAGGAAGCTGACGTACTTGTCAATGGACAGCATCGGCGTCGCCAGCGAATCGCCCGCAACGAGGAAGAAATCCACCGCCAGAGAATACACGGCGAAATAGCAGAACACAACGCCCGTCAGGAACAGCAGCAGCGCCAGCACGAACAGCAGGCGGAACTTCCGCTTCTCCTGCGGGTACAGCGCGGGCTTGATGAACCCCCAAATCTCCCAGATGACGACGGGACTGGCGATAATCACGCCCGCCAGCAGCGCCACCTTGAACTTCGTCACCAGCGCCTCGGACATGGTGGTGAAAATCACCTGAATCCCGCGCGCCTGAATGGGGGCGAGAATCTGCGCCATCAGCTGGTCAATCGCCAGATAAAAGACGAGGACGAAGCCGATCAGCACCGCCGCGGCGGATATGAGCAGGACTTTGCGCAGCGCCATCAGGTGCGACAGCATGGATTCGCCCGCTTCCTTCAGGCCGTCGGAGGATTCTCCGTCGGAGGATTCTTCGTCGGGTGTCTCATCCGGGCGCTTGTCTTCCGTCTCCTCGGCAGGGGTCGTCTGCTTCTGCTTCATGTTTCGTCCTTTTTGTCCTCTTTGGACTTTTCCTCCGCCTTGTCGTCCTTCACTTCATTCTTGAAGTCCTTGATGCTCTTGCCCAGCGCCTTGCCGACGCCCGCCAGCTTGCCGCCGCCGAACAGCACCAGCGCCAGTACGACGATCAGGATGATTTCCGTGGTTCCCAGACGCATGTTTGTGTCCTCCCTCAGTTCGATTTCGTGTCCTTGTCAAACTTTTCCGCGCTGTCCTGCACGGATTTTTTCGCCTCGCGCAGTTCCGCGGAGACATCGCCCTGCTTCACGGCGTCCTTCACGTCGTGCTGAACATCGCGAACTTCCTTCTCCAGCTCGTCCCAGCCGGATTCCTTCTTGATTTCGTTCAGCAGCCGGCGCGATTTTTTCACCGCGCGCCCCAGCCAGCGGGCAACCTTGGGCAAATCCTTCGGCCCGACCACCAGAAAGGCGACCAGCAGCACCAGCAGCAGTTCCGAAAAACCAATGTTGAACATTGGCTACCGACCTCCTTTCGCAGGTTGAAGAAAAGGGAGGGCGTGCCGGGCAGCGCCCATGCAAGCCCTCCCAATGTGTTTGTTGAAATTCGGTAATTACTTGCCGACCTTGCTCAGCGCGTCTTCCACAGCCGCCATGATGGCCTTGCTGGAGATGGTTGCGCCCGTCGCCGCGTCAACCGTCGTGGACTGCGCGTCGATAATCTTGCCCGGCACGGTGTCGTACGCCGCGTTGCACACGCCGGCGGTGTCGCCGTGGGACAGGATGTCAATCTTGGCAATCTTGTCGCCGTCCATGGTCACCTTCACCTTCAGCGTGCCGCCGAAGGACTCCGCTTCGCCGATGTACTCGTTGGGCGCGAGGGTTTCTTCCTCCGCCACGGGAGAGGCGACCGGCAGCTCCGCGAAACCGAAGTGCGCGTTCAGCAGTTCAACCGTACGGCGCGCCACGTCGCCGCTCAGGCCGCCGCAGCGGCGCTTGCGGATGATATCGCCGCGCTCGACGTTCGCAGCCGTCATGAACTTGGTGATGGAGTCAATGCAGTTGACGCTGGGCGCAACCGTCTGCACGGGAGCAGCCGCTTCGGGCTGGTAAATCGGCAGATTGGTGGAGCAGTACCACGCGAACAGATCCTTGGTCAGCTGGCGGGAATCCGCAGACGCGCAGACCAGACCGATCATCGCAACCGCGCCGCCGAGCGCGCCGCACAGAGAACCGCAGGTGTAGCCTTCCTTGCCGTTGGCGAACATCTCTTCCGGGATGACAGTGTAGGGATAGCCAACCTTCTCGCGCAGGGCAACCAGAATCGCCTTGGCGACGCCGAAGCAGCAGCCGTTCTCGAAGTAGCCTTCATAGGCGAGCTTCTCGACGTATGCCGGATCAAGTTCGACATAGGGGTAGGGGTACGCGGGGACTTCCTGACCGTCCTCCGCCTGCGCCTTCAGCAGTCCGGGAACGCTGCCGACAACCGCGGCGCTGCCCAGCAGGGCTGCGCTCTTCTTCAGAAATTCACGACGAGTCTGCATCTGAATAACCTCTTTTTCGTTCCGCATTTTTTGTGCGGTGTAATACCTATTATTATACCATTCAGAACAGGCTTGTCAAGGTTTCGACAAAATGTCGCGATAGAAAAAACGACGGAAACTTTGTGAATTATGCTCATTTTCCCTGCGATTCTCCCGCTTTTTCGCGCGAAATAACGCGAAAATGCAGGGAAAACCGTCAATTCCTACTTATCCGATAGACATGATGCACCACGCGAACCCCGCCGCGCAGCGCTCCTCCACCCCCTGAAAATGGTTTCCCGGATGCCAGCGGAGGATGTGCCGGATGCCCTGCCGCTCGTGCCGCGCGTCCTGCTGCCTGACCGCCTCCCCGACTGTCGCCAGCACCGGATTGCGGCTTCTCTCTTCCCGGTCGCCCAAGCTGAGGTAGGCTGCGCGGGCAAGCACGGGGTGCGCATCGGCATAATCCGCCCAGCCCGGAAACCACACCGACGGCGACATGGCGGCGACAGCAGCGAAATCATCCACCTGCGCCGCGCTCCACAGGCTGAACAGCCCCGCCAGCGAATATCCGCCAAGGATGACGGGCACATCCGGCGAAATCGCGTATTTCGCGCGCACTTCCGGCATCAGGCGCATCCGCAGCCAATCCAGCGTATCCGCTGCGCCGTGCCCGAAGGCTTCTCTGCCGAACACAGGCGGCGCGTCCCACGGGGACAAATCCACATTCCACGCTTCCACCGGGAACGCGACGTGCAGGAAGCTCCGTGCTGTCTGCGCGGCAAGCAGCGGCATTTCCTGCGAAAACGTGTCCCGCGCGTCAATAGGCTGAAGCAGCACAAAATCCGGCTGATTGCGCAGGGTGACAAGGCAGCGTTTCTCCGCCAGCGCTTCGGCGGCGGGGAGCAAATCCGGCATATCCGCACGTCCTTTCCGTTGGATTGCATCCAGTATACCAGATTCGCCCGAAAAGCACAAGCGAACGCGAAAATTCCGCAAAGCAAGAGGAATTCCGGGGGCTGACGGCGAATTATCCCATGTTTACAAAAAAGGAGGCTTTTTATGTCCACTGCACCGCGCCGCCCCGACCTCGCGAATGAACCCGTCGGGCGGCTGATGCTGCGCCTGTCGATTCCCACCATCACCGCGCAGCTCGTCAATATGCTCTACAACATTGTCGACCGCATCTACATCAGCTACATTCCCGACGTGGGCACGCTCGCGCTGACGGGGCTGGGCGTCTGCCTGCCGATTATCCTGCTGGTTTCGGCGTTCGCGGCGCTGTGCGCATCCAGCGGCGCGCCGCTTGCGTCCATCGCCATGGGGCAGCGGAACCACGAGAAGGCGGAGGGGATTTTGGGCAGCTGCACGGCGCTGCTGCTGTGCGTTTCGGCAGTGCTGACGGTTGTGCTTTCCTGCTTCTATACGCCGATTCTGCTGGCATTTGGCGCAACGGAGGATGCCCTGCCCTACGCCCAGCGCTATATCGCCATTTACAGCCTCGGCACGGTGTTCGTGCAGCTGTCTCTCGGCTTGAACCCGTTCATCACCGCGCAGGGCTTCTCCAAGGCGGGGATGCTGACGGTGCTGATTGGCGCGGTGCTGAACACGCTGCTTGACCCGCTGTTCATCTTCGTTTTCCAAATGGATGTGCAGGGCGCGGCGCTGGCGACGGTGATTTCGCAAGCCGTGAGCGCGGCGTTCGTCCTGCGCTTCCTGACGGGCAGGCAGACGATACTGCACCTGAAGCGCCGTCTGCTGCGCCTGAACTGGAAGCTGCTTGCGCCGTGCGTGGCGCTGGGGCTTGCGCCGTTCATTATGCAAAGCACGGAGAGCCTTGTGTCCGTGTGCTTCAACACATCGCTGCGCGCGGCAGGCGGCACCCTCGCCGTCGGCACGATGACCATCTGCTCCACGCTGATGCAGTTTGCGCTGCTGCCCTTGCAGGGGCTTTCGCAGGGCGCGCAGCCGATTATCTCCTTCAACTACGGTGCAAAGCGCCCGGAGCGGGTGAAAGCCGCGTTCCGGATACTGCTGATTTCGTGCTTGGCGTTCTCGGCGGTGCTGGGGCTGACGTGCATCTTTGCGCCGCAGATTTTTGTCTATCTGCTGACCCCGGACGCGGCGCTGCGAGAGTACGCAATTCCATGCGTGCGCCTATACATGGCGGGCGTGACGATTTTCGGCGCGCAGATTGCGTGTCAGCAGACGTTTGTGGCGCTGGGGAATGCGAAGTGCAGCCTATTTCTGGCGTGCCTGCGCAAGCTGATTCTGCTGATTCCGCTGGTGTATCTGCTGCCGCTGTTCATTCCGGACACGGTGTTTGCGATTTTCCTCGCCGAACCGATTGCGGATGTGCTCGCGGTCTTGTGCACGGTGACGCTGTTCGCGCATGTATTCCGCAAAACAATGCGGGCGATTGCCGCGTGATGGCACTTTCAGGCTATGCTTGCCTGTGGCGCAGGGGTTTCGCTCCTGCGGGAGCGACAAGGGGGCTTTGCGCTCGCCCCCTTGACCCCTTCGCAGTGCACATTTCCATAGTTGATTTTTATCGCTGCGCAGGGATTTCGCTCTTGCGGGAGCAACCAAAGGGCAATGCTTAGATTATCATATCAAGTGCAACACCGCGCCAAAAAAGGAAAGACATTGCGTGCGCTTTGTGTTAGAATGAAGATACCACACACCAACTAACAGGAGGCGCAGACAATGTCTTACCACCAGTTTACATCAGATGAGCGGAAAAGTCTATGGGAACTTCACAGGAAAAACCTCAGCATTCGAAAGATTGCTGATGCGCTGGGAAGAGCTCCTTCCTCTGTTTCTCGTGAATTGCGGCGGAATCGCAGTGAGAAAGGAACGTGGCATCCTTTCCCTGCCCACAAAAAGGCGAAGGCACGGCGCAGACATCTCCGCAACTCTTCTCTCCAGACTGACCTTGAGCTGAGAGCGTATGTCATTGATGGTCTCAACCATTTTTGGACTCCTGAGGAAATTGCGGGACGCTGGTCGCTTGCTCATCCTGACCGCCCGGTCAGTTTCGCCACCATTTACCGCCACATTAAGCGAAAACTGCTTCCCGGAATTGAACCGAAGACCCATCTTCGCCGCCGTGGCAAGCGGAAAGTCAACCGCAATGCCAACTTCAACACCATTCATCCTGACCGCATTATCCCTGACTGGCCTGATGAAATTAAGAACAGGTTACGCATCGGAGATTGGGAAGGCGATTCCATCGTCGGAGCGAAGGGCAAAGGCGCGGCTGTCACGCTTGTTGACCGCTGTTCGGGGTTCATCACTGGCCACCTTGTTGCCACACGCTCGGCCGCTGAAACTCGGCAAGCCATTCTCGATGCCTTGGAAGGACTGCCTGTTTGCTCTCTTTCTTTAGACAACGGTTCTGAGTTCGCTGAGTTTCGCCAGTTGGAAGAAGCGCTCGAAGCTCCCATTTTCTTTGCGGAACCGCACAAGCCTTGGCAGCGCGGCTGCAACGAAAACGGCAATGGGCTTCTTCGCTTCTTCTTCCCCAAGGGCTGTGATTTTCTTGCCGTCTCTCCGGAGTATTTCGCCGCCGTTATCGACTTGCTGAATCACAGACCCCGCAAAAGATTAGGCTGGCGCACCCCTTTTGAGGTCTTTTTCGGTGTTGCACTTGCTTGACAATCTACCATTGTCCCTTGACCCTTTTTCGTTGTCCCGGCTTGAGCGCGCTTCCCTTACTCTGCCTCTACCGGCGTTTTTTCTTCCCCTGCCGTCAGTTTACGCGCCCAAACCAAGTACAGCGTCGCCGACAGCACAATCCCGACGACCCAGCCGACCGGCCACGAATACCACACGCCGCGAATCCCGAAAATCGGCGACAGCGTAAACGACAGCACCACGCGCAGGAACAAGTCCGACAGCGTCGCAATCATGAATTGCAGCATCCGCGCCGCACCGCGCTGCACACCGTCCACCATCAGCTTAATCGACAGGAACATATAGAACGGCGTCACAATGTGCAGGAAGTCCACGCCGACATCGACCGCTTCCAGATTGCCGTCGCTGATAAACGCATAAACCAGCGGTTTTGCAAAGACGTAGAACACAACCGCGAAAATCGCGCCCATCGTCATGCCGATGGCGACGCCGCTGCGGCAGCCGCGGCGCACGCGCTCATTCTTGCCCGCGCCGAGGTTCTGGCTGGTGTAGTTGCTCATGCCGTTGCCCAGCGCCGTCACCGACGTGACGAACATGTTGTTGAGCTTGATTGCCGCCGTGTAGCCACCCATGCACGCCGTGCCGAAGCCGTTAATGACGCGCTGCACAAGGATGTTGCCGACGCTGATGAAGCTCTGCTGAATCGCGCTGGGGATGGCGATAATCAGCATCTTTTTCAGCAGCACTCCGGAGAAAAGCGGGCATTTTTCGCCGCCGACGACATCATGCACCTTCTTCAGTACGAAAATCACGGCGACAATGCCGCTGATGGACTGGCACAGGAACGTCGCCCACGCCACGCCGGGCACGCCCATGTGGAAGTCACGGACAAAGAGGATATCCACAAAAATATTCGCAATCGAGGACACGGCGAGGAAGTAGAACGGCGTTTTGGAATCCCCCAAGGCGGAGAAAATGCCCGTCGCGACCTGATAGAGCATCAGGAAAACATAACTCATGAGGTAAATTTGGATGTACGCCACGGAGTCCTTCATCGTCTCCACAGGCGTGTCCAGCAGTGTCAGCATCCATTCGGACGTCAGTATTCCGACAGCGCTCAGCAGCACGCCGAGAATGCCGCAGAAGATGAGCGCGGTCGTCACGCAGGTATGCACCTGCTTCATTTCCTTCTGCCCGAACAGGTTCGCCGTCACGACGGATGTGCCGATGTTGCAGCCGAACGCGATGGCGATGAAAATCAGCGTGATTTCGGAGCTGTTGCCGACAGCGGCAAGCGCCTCGGTGCTGATGAAATGCCCCGCGACAAAGCTGTCCGCGATGTTGTAGAGCTGTTGGAAGATGATGCTGCCGAACAGGGGCAGCGAGTAAGCGAGCAGCACCCGGCCGGGCTTGCCGACGGTCAAATCCTTCATGAGGAATGCCTTCTTTCTGTGCGTAATCCATCGCTCATTTTACGCTTGACAAGCCATGATGTAAAATATATAATTGCTATGGCATTCATATTTTGGAGGAATGATTGATGGAACTGAGCCAGTTGACGTACTTCCTGACCGTTGCGCAAATGCAGCACATGACGCGCGCCGCCGAAGCGCTGCACATTGCGCAGCCCGCGCTGACGAAATCGGTGCAGCGGCTGGAGAGCGAATTGGGTGTGCCGCTGATTGCGCGCAAGGGGCGCGGCATTGCGCTCACGCCCTACGGTCAACGGCTGGCGGACGAATTGCAGCAGCCGCTGAATCAGCTTTCGCACATTCCGGAAGTGATGCGGCAGATGGCGAATCAGCAGGCGCGAACACTGCATGTGTGTGTGCTTGCTGCGTCAGATTTGGTGACGGACGCCGCCGTTCGCTTCCGCCAGACACACCCGGACGTGCATTTTGCAATGACACTGCTCCCCCGCATCAGCGACGCGGCGCATCCGCCGTATGACCTGCTGGTGGATTCGGACGGGATGAACGGCGACGACGGGTTTCATGAGCGGATTCTGCTCGCCGTGCCGCAGTCCTCCCCGCTCGCAGCGCGAACCTCCCTGCGCCTGAACGACCTGCGCGGGCAGGAGTTCATCAGCGTGATGGGCAACCGCCGTTTCCGGGAGCAGTGCAGCCAGCTTTGCCAGCAGAGTGGATTCATGCCGCAGTATGCCTACGAGTGCACCGGGCCATCGACCGTCCGCAACCTGATTTCGCTCGGCTGCGGCGTTGGGTTCTGGCCGGAATACACATGGGGCGCACCGGGCGAGGGTATCCGGCTGCTGCCGATTGACGACGCGCGCTGCGTCCGCCGAATCGTGCTGCATTGCGGCGCGAGCGGCGACATTCGCCCGTTGGCGGAGGAATTCCGTGCGGCATTGCAAGATGAACTTCAACTGCTCGCATCGAAAAAGCGCGCCTGACGTTTCTGCCAGACGCGCTTCGTTCATGTCAGTGAAATCCAGTAATGCTCCAAGTCGATATTCTCGCCGTCTTCATGCACCGTTTTCTCGTAGACGCCGCCGTTACGCAAAATTGTCTTGCGGCTGCCCACGTTCCACGGTTCACAGGCGACCATCACCCGCTTTAAGCCGATTTCGCGGCAGTACGTCAGCACGTTGTGCAGCATCCACGTCGCGATACCCTGCTGCCGCTCATCCGGGCGCACCGAATAGCCGATATGCCCCGCGTAATTGCGCAGATAGTCGTTCAGCTCGCGCCGCACCTGAATCATGCCGACGATTTTCTCCCCGCGAAGGCAGACAAACTGCGTCGCCGGTACCCAGCGTTCCGGCACGTTCGTTCCTTCATCCAGCGTTTTGCAAAACGCAATCCATTCCGCCGGATCTTCCATGCGCGAAAGCGGCCCGCAGCCGTCCATGCTGCTGTCTGCGTCCAGCATTGCCTGCCGATACGCGGAGATTTCACCGCTCATTGCCTCCGTTGGGCGCGTCAAACGCAGTTCTTCCATCGGATTTTCCTCCTTTTACTCCTCCACCACCGCGCGGATTCCCCGCACACGGCGCACCACGTCCGCGAATTCCTCCGGCGTCAGCGACTGCGCACCGTCGCACAGCGCGTGTTTCGGGTCATTGTGTACCTCAATCATCAAGCCGTCCGCACCTGCTGCTGTCGCCGCCATTGCCATCGGCTTCACCAGTCGCGCAACGCCCGTCGCGTGGCTGGGGTCAACCAGAATCGGCAGATGCGTCTTTTCGCGCAGCACCGGGATGCAGGACAAATCCAGTGTGTTGCGCGTCGCCGTCTCATAAGTGCGGATGCCGCGTTCGCACAGGATGACTTGGTCGTTGCCGCCTGCCATGATGTACTCAGCGCTCATCAGCCACTCCTGAATCGTGTTCGCCAGCCCACGCTTGAGCAGAATCGGCTTATGCGTCTTGCCCAGCACCTTCAGCAGCTCAAAGTTCTGCATGTTGCGCGCGCCAACCTGAATGACGTCCACATCATCGAACAGCGGCAGGTGTGAGGCGTCCATGATTTCCGTCACAACGGGCAGCCCCGTTGCTTCCTTCGCTTTCAGCAGCAGCTTCAAGCCGTCCTCATGCAGCCCCTGAAACGCATACGGGCTGGTGCGCGGCTTAAACGCGCCGCCGCGCAGGAGCGTTGCGCCCGCCGCCTTGACCGCCTTGGCGACCGTGACCATCTGCTCTTCGCTCTCCACGGAGCAGGGGCCGGCGATAATCTGGAACAAACCGTGCCCGATGGTCACGCCGCCGCAATCCACCATCGTATCCTGCGGATGGAACTTGCGGTTTGCTTTCTTGTAGGGTTCCTGAACGCGGCGGACAGCCTCCACTGCATCCAGCGAGGAAATGAGGTCGGCGTCCACGCGCGTCGTGTCGCCCACCAGCCCCAGAATGGTGCTGTTTTCGCCCTTTGATTCGTCGATGCGCAGCCCCATGCCAAGGAGAAACTGTTTCAGTCGGTCAATCTGTTCCTGCCGTGCTTCGTGCTTCAAGATGACAATCATGGTATTTCCTCCATACTTCCGGACATCATTGTCCACTACAATTTGAAACAGCGAAAGCGCCCTGCCGCCAATGTTCTGGCCAGCAGGGCGCTTTTCTCATCTCCGGGAGAATACGCCAAATCACGCCCTGCTTTCTTGATGCAGCGCGTAATAATAACCAACCGCGAAACGGTTCATCATGGCGTTCCTGCTCCCTTCGTCTGTTCTTGACACCTATCATAACTCAAGAAACGCAAAAAAGCAAGAGGAAAATTGTTTCTCTCCTGCTTTTCTGCATATTTTTATGCGGATTCATACTATTTCCAAATGAGAATGCGCCAAGATGCGAGCAGATGGCGCAGGCGAATGCAGGAAATAGCATTAGTCGTTGTTCTGCGCTTCCATGTCCTCCAGATAACGTTCGAGTTTGCGCTTGACGCGCTGGAGGGCGTTGTCGATGCTCTTGACATGGCGACCCAGGTTGTCCGCGATTTCCTGATAGCTTTTCCCGTCCAGATACGCAGCCAGCACTTCCTGTTCTAAATCCGACAGCACCTCGTCAATGCGCTGATGGATACCGCGCAAATCCTCCTGGCTGATTATCAGCTCTTCCGGGTTCGACGAATGCCCTTCCGCGCAGACGTCCAGCAGCGTGCGGTCGCTTTCCTCGTCGTACAGCGGTTTGTTGAGCGACACATAGCTGTTCAGCGGAATATGCTTCTGGCGCGTCGCGGTTTTGATGGCAGTGATAATTTGGCGCGTGATGCACAGTTCGGCAAAGGCGCGGAAGGACGCAAGTTTCTCCGGCCGGAAGTCGCGAATCGCCTTGTAGAGCCCAATCATGCCTTCCTGCACGATGTCCTCGTGATCCGCGCCGATGAGAAAGTAGCTGCGCGCCTTGGAACGGACGAAGTTCTTGTACTTGTTCAGCAGATATTCCACCGCCACCGAGTCCCCCGTGCGGCACAGCGCCACCACGTCCTCGTCCGTCATGCCCTCATAGACCGAATGGGCGGCACTGCTGCTCAGCAGCGGCACGGAAGCAGGCTGTTCCGGTTCGCCGGGCACAGCCTGTCTCAACGGAAAATCCAGCAAAAATGCATCGTCTTCCGGCAGCATCGGCTCTTCCTGCTCCATCGGGTCATTGTCCTGATTCATTGCATTCATTCGATCGTCCGACAAACTGTTCACCTGCTTTTCGGGCGGCGCAGGGCGCGTCTCCCGCTTCACTCTCCGCGCCGCAGCTTTTCCAGCCGTGCGCGGATGTCCTCCGGCATTCGGGAAAAAATCGTGTTTCGGTTCATGTTGGGCTGATTCTGGTGCGCCGACATGCCGCTTTTGCGCATTTCGCGAAGTTCGCGCAGCAGTTCCCGGCTGGTCATGCGAATCGCGCCGCTGGACAGCACCTGCGATTGCTCCAGCCCGTCCGACGTAGCGACGCGCAGTTCCCGATAGCGCGGGGTCTGCGCCGCGGCGCGCTCGATGTAGCTGTCCGCCGTTTCGCCGTGGCGGGTGAAAATCAGCGTCAAATCGCCGTGCTTCTCCTCGGTCGTCGTCGTGCGTTCGGACTGGTAACCATCGAACACCAGCAGGATTTCCTCGCCCGAAAATCCAGCGTAGTCCTCCAATTGGCGCATCAGCCGGTCGCGCGATTCGTCCAGCGGCCAGCCTTTCTTCTCCGCCTCACTCCACGCGCCAATGACGTTGTAGCCATCGACAATCAGCAGCGGTTTCATGCACGGCGGCTGGACAGCACGCGATACATCACCACGCCCGCCGCAACGGACGCATTCAAGCTGTCCAGATGCCCCGCCATCGGCAGGGACACCTTCTGGTCGCAGTTCTCCAGCACGAGATGGCTGATGCCTTCGCCCTCGCTGCCGACAACCAGCGCCACGCCGCCCTTGAAGTTGACCTTCTCATAGTCCGTGCCGTCCATCGTCAGCGCGTATGTCCAGATGTTGCGCGCCTTGAGCATTTCAATCACGCGGGTCATGTTCACAACGCGCGCAACCTTGATGTGCTCAATCGCGCCCGCGGATGCCTTGACTGCCGCCGGGGTCAGCCCGACTGCGCGGCGTTCCGGCACAATGACGCCATGCGCGCCCACGCACTCGGCGCTGCGGATAATCGCGCCCAGATTGTGCGGGTCGGTGATGCCGTCCAGCAGAATCAGGAACGGATCTTCGCCCTTTTCCTCCGCTTCCGCCAGCATCGCCTCGACCGTGCTGTACTGGTACGCCGACGCGAATGCCACCATGCCCTGATGGTTCTTCGCCAGTTCGTTCAGGCGCTGATGTTCCACTTCCTGCACCGGAATGTGCGCTTCCTTCGCCATCTGCACGATTTCGCGCGCAGAGCCGGTCAACTCGCCCTTCTGCACCAGCAGCTTTTCGATATCACGGCCCGCCTTGAGCGCCTCACGAATCGGGTTGCGCCCCGCCAGCAGGTTCTCCTGCACCGTTTCTTCCGCCACGGGCTGCGCCATCACGGGCGCAACAGCCACCGGGCGGTACTCCGAATCGCGATAGGACGGTGCCGGACGCTCGTCGGCCATTTCCGGGCGGCGATCATAGCGGTCGCGGCGCTCGTAGGGCTTGCGATCGCCGTAGGGCTTCTTCTCGCCGTAAGGCTTGCGGTCGCCGAACGACTTCTTCTCACCGTAGGGCTTGCGGTCGCCGAACGACTTCTTCTCGCCGTAAGGCTTGCGATCGCCGAACGACTTCTTCTCGCCATACGCACGGTTGTCGTCGCGCTTGCCGCTGGGACGGCCGCCGTGGCGCGCCCCGCGGTACTCCGAGCCTTCTTCCACCCACTTTTCGCGCCCAAAGGACTTCTTGCCCTGCGGCTTGTGGGACGGTGCATTGTCATAGTATGCCATATTTCAAATTCCTCTATTCTTATTCGTTGTCGGTTGATTGATTCTGCTTTTTCTGTTCGTCTGCCAGCGAATCGAGCCATTCGCGCCTTGTCCGGCGAATCTCCCCTGCTTTGCCGCAGGATTTTCCCCCTTCCGGACACGCGCCGCGCAGACATCCGGGCCCCGCATCCGCAAACAGCGCCGGGGCAATTTCCATGCACAGGCGGTGCATCTCCGTCGCCAGCGCACGGATTTCCCACTGTGCGCGGCTGCACATGCGCAGGCTGAAGAAGTGCCGCAGTTCGCGCACGTTCATTGTCACCATCATGCGCGTTTCGCAGGCGCCGGGCAGCACGAACCGGGCATCCTCATTGCCGCCCTCGCCCGCGCCGAGCTTCTTCTGCCACCCAGTATACCACTGATGCATGGTGTCCATCTGCCGCTCAAACTCCGCGACGGCGTCCTCGCCCAGCGCCTCGATTTTCGGCGGAACGATGTAGCCGAAGCCCTTCTCGTAGCTGACGTAGCGCTGGCTCTGCACCGAGAAGCTGGCGAGCCGGTGGCGGGTAATCTGCGCCAGCAGGACGCGCGAAACGCCCTCCATCGCAAAGGTGAAGCTGGCGTGTTCCAGCACGGATTCATGCCCCATCGACAAAATCCGGCTGACGAACTCGCTCTGGTCGTCACGGCTGACGCGCTGCTGCAAGCTGTCCACCGTCGCGCGGGAGTAGCACAGCCGAGCGCCGAGCGCCACAACCTCCTCCGGCGAAAGCGTATGGCGAATCAGGGCGACTTTCATGGTTGAGCGGGGCATGATGCAACCTCCTGACTTTTTCGGAACAGTTCAAGCAGGCGCGCCTCCTGCCCAGTCAGGTACAAATACCCGACGAGGGCTTCCAGCGCCGTTGCCGCCTGATAGTCCATGGCGGTCTGATTTCGGGGGGCAGCGTGGTGCGCGTGAGTATTGCGCCCACGGCGGACAATGGCGTTTTCTTCCTCGGTCAGCGCTCCCTCGATGCGTGTCAAAGCCTCCGCCTGTGCGTGCGCATTGACGACCGTGACCGCCACCTGATGGCAGTGATGCAGATTATACCCCCGGTACAGCAGGCGCGACCGGGTCAGCAAATCATAGACCGTATCCCCGATATACGCCAGCTGGAGTGGATTCAGGCGGCGTGCATCATCCTTGGACATCGGCGCTTCTTCGCGCAGGGTCAAACGCATTTCCTCCCTATGTATGTCTGCAAAAACAGGCATACCGAATGATGCGCCTGTTTGCAGACGCAACCAAGATATTATACCATATTTCCGCCCCTTCCGACAAGGGCTTTCCACGCCTTTGAAAAGAAAATTCACGGAAAATTTCGGGGTTCGGAAGCCCTCTGGACAACAAAAATACCGAACCGCAATTGCGATTCGGCATGTGGTACACCATTAGGGACTCGAACCCTAGACACCCTGATTAAGAGTCAGGTGCTCTACCAACTGAGCTAATGGTGCACATCTGCGAAGCATCCGTCTGCCTTATCAGCGGCGTTTGCATCAGCAGATAATATTATAGCGCGATTCAGCGATTTGTCAAGAGGGGAAATCACTTTTTTTCGAGAAAAATCAGCTTTTCTGCGCATTTTCATGTGTCCACGGGGCATTTCGCCCGTCCAGACCCGCCAGAATGCCGCTTCCGAAGGCAAACATCAGGTTGAATCCGCCGCAGTCACCGTCCACATCCAGCACCTCGCCCGCCGCGTACAGTCCCGGCAGACGGCGATTTTGCAATGTCGCCGGGTCAAAATCCGCGACCGCCGCCCCGCCCGACGCCACCTGTGCGCTCTCGAAGCCCTTCACGCCGCGAATCGGCAGCAACCACGCATCCGCCGTTTGCGTCAGGCGCTCCGTCATGTCTGCCGTCATCTGACCGCACAGGGTGCTTTCGGTTACGCGGCAATCCGCCTGCCGCATCAGCGCCGCCGACAGTCGCGGCACGCACAGCCCGGTCAGCAGCTCCGCCATTGGGCGCTGTGCCCAGTTTTTCCGGCGGTGGTGCAGTTCCCGGCGGAACTCGCCCGCATCCGCAAAGCCCATGCCCTTCACCAGCGACACGCGAAGCATCCGCCCTTCCTTTGCATACCGCGCGCACTGCATCACGCACACGCCGCTGACGCCGTAATCCGCGAACAGCAGCTCGCCGTCCTCCTCGTGCAGGACGCTTTTCCGGTCGATAACCGCCACCTGCGCTTTGACGCGGATGCCGCTCAGCCCCTTGATTGGCGTGCTATCTGTGATGATTTGCGTCAGCGCGGGCGCGAAGGGCGTCGCGGGACAGCCGAGATTCGTCAGCAGACGCAGGGCGCTGCCGTCGCTGCCGAGCTTGGGCTGGGCGCATCCGCCGCCGCTGATGATGACGCGGTTCGCCCGGAAGCGCTGCCCATCCGCCGAGAGCGCCGTCCAGCCATCGGATTCACGGTTCAGCGCTGTGATGGACACGCCCGTCACCACCCGCACATGCAGGGCGGTCAATTGCAGGCGGAGCGCATCCAGCACGCTTGAAGCCTGCGAACTGACCGGGTACACGCGCCCCGCTTCTTCCTGCCGAAGCCGCAGTCCAAGATGCTCCCAGAAGGCTTTCTGTGCCTCTGCGCCGCAGTGAGACAGCACATCCGCCGCGAACGCCGCATTTCCCGGATAGCGCGGCGCACCCGTGTTCATCAGGTTGCAGCGGCCGTTGCCCGTCGCGAGGATTTTTTTGCCAACGCGATCCATTTTTTCCGCCACTGTGACCGTATCGCCGCATTCCGCCGCCGCAATCGCCGCCGCCAATCCCGCCGCGCCGCCGCCGATGACCAATACACTTCCCATAATCCGCGTTTCCTCCGCTTCTTTCCTGTATGCCGCGCTGCCTGATGACATAGGCTATCCGTGTCATAGGAGGCGATAATTTTGACGCAGCAAGGCAAAAAGACCACTTGGCGTTCACTCATCGCGCTGGAAGCCGCCACGCTTGGCGCAGGGGCGCTCATCGGCTACCTTACCCGCGACGGCATGGCCTTCTTCCACGCGCTGAACAAGCCCGGCTTTGCGCCGCCGGGCTGGCTCTTTCCAATCGTTTGGAGCATCCTCTATGCGCTGATGGCGTACTGCATGTGGCTCGTCCTGCGCGCGCAGGGGCGTGACCGTTTTCTGCTGCTGGGGCTGTATATCGCCCAGTTAGCCGTTAACCTGATGTGGCCCGTGCTGTTCTTTATCCTGAAAGCGCTTGGGCTTTCCTTCTTCTGGCTGATTCTGCTGCTCTGCCTGATTTTCATCATGGCGGTGCAGTTCGGGCGGCAGAAGCCCCTCGCCGGATGGCTGCTCGTGCCGTACCTGCTGTGGGTGACGTTCGCGGGCGTGCTGAATTTCGCCGTCGCCCGTCTGAACCCCTGATGCGCGCTCCATGGCGTAAATCTTCCGCAGCGGCGCAGTCAGCGTGCCGTCCGGCTCGTAAATCATCAGCGGCGGTTCGGGGTGCAGCATCGGACGCGCATCCTTGAGCGCCTCAATCATCACCAGATTCGCTGCCTTCTGCGCCGAGGGGTAAATCAGCTGAAACCGCTTCGGCGCAAGCCCGGCTTTCTCCATGTCCTTCATCACTTCCAGCATCCGCGCTGCCGGGTAGATGACCGCCATCCGCCCCTTGCCGCGCAGCAGATGATACGCCATCTTGAACCACGCCGTCAGCCCGCTTTTCTGCTGATGGCGCGCCAAGGACAGCGTTTGCGCCGGATTCGGCAGCGTCGTGCCATGATGCCCATACGGCGGATTGCAGACAATGACGTCGATGCTGCCGGGCGCAAGCACCTCGTCGGCGCGCTCCACCGGCAGGGCGTGGACGCGGATGATATGTTCCAGCCCGTTGAACTGCACGCTCCGCCGCGCCATATCCGCCATATCCGGCTGAATTTCAAACGCATCGACGCTTTTCGCGCGCCCCATGCCCGCCAGCAGCAGCGGCAGGATACCCGTCCCCGTGCCAAAATCAGCACAGCGGTCGCGGCTTTCCGCCCGCACGAAGCTCGACAGCAGTACGGCATCCATGCCGAAGCGGAAACCCTGCTCCTTTTGCAGGATGCGCAGCCCCGCCTGCTGCAATTCGTCCACCCGTTCGCCGGGCAGGATGGTCAGTTTTCCGGCGCAATCAGCGTCAATCGGCTTGTCAGACAATAGCCTTCCTCCCCTTCTTCTGTCCGCACACGGCACCAGATTTCGCCCTTTTCCAGCACGGTCAGCACCAAATCTGCTTCGACTTTCGCCGTTTCGGGCGCATCGGCGCTGCACCACTGGTAGAGCGTTTCTGCTTGGCGGATGCTCGCCGTCCACCCAGTCACTTTTTCCAGCGTCACGTCCAGAATCGGCGTATCGCTGATGACGACTGCACCGGGTGCGCTGTCGCTCAAGTACTGCGACGCGCAGTAGCCCTCTTTGCCGCCGTAGCGGATGTAACTCCAGCCGTTTTCCTGAGAAATGAATGTCACCAGTGCGCCGCGCGGAAGCCACTGCACAATCGATGCGCCCGCATTGGGCGACTGCCGCATCGCCAGCGAATCCGACTTTGTGCTGACGTATTTCTGCCCCAGCGGCGCGTCCGGCTGCTCGCAGGAGAGCGCATCCGCCGTGAAATAGCCCGTCATCTGCCCGACCGCGGCATAGCACCAGCCGCCGTCCTGCGCAAGCACCGTCACCTGCGTTCCTCGCGGGATTGTCGCCAGCACTGCCGCATCCGCAGCCATCGCCTGACGAAGCGGCGCATTGTCCGCGCTCACCCACGCAACATAGCTGCCAGCTGACACGTCATCCTCCACCTTCGCGGGCGGTTCGGACGCAGCTGGGACAGGCGTTGGCGCTTCGCTTGGTTCGGGGGATGCCGTCGGTTCGGGCGTTGCGCCCGGTGTGGGCGTCCCACTCGGCGCGGGCGTCCCGCTCGGTGTGGGCGTCCCACTCGGTGTGGGCGTCGCCGTCGGCACATCAAAGCGCAGGTACTGCGTCATGACGTACCCGGTCAGGCTGCCCCAGCGAACGGCACACCACGTTTCGCCGTATGCCGTGACGATGATGCTCGTTCCCTTCGGGATTTCCGCCAGCACGGGGTATTCCGTGCCCGCGCCCTGCCGGAGGTTGAGCGTCGAGGCGGTGGAATTGACAATCGCGGTCTGTTCGCCGCTTGTCGTCGGCACAGGTGTCAATTCGATGCCGACGGCGCTGAAATCGAGGCAGCTTGCCAGCACATAGCCGTCAATGCCGCCTGCCGTCACGCGGCACCAGCTGCCGTCGCTGCTCTGCACGGCAATTTGAACGCCCTGCGGCAGGTTCATCAGCACCGCTGCAGAGGTGGACGGGGTCGCCCGAAGCGCCGTTGCCGTCCTGATCATCGCAGAACGCCCGGTCTGACTCGTTTTGCCCGGATAAGTATCGCTGAACGTAAGATACTTTGCCGCGCAGTAGCCTGTTTTCGCGCCGTACTGTACGCTCGCCCAGCCGTTCTCCACCGCGAACACGCACAGCACCGCGCTGCCGGGGATGGTGGACTGCACCGCCGCATCGTAGCTGCCGGACGCGCGCAGATTCAACGAATTCGTGCCGGTCACGGTCGCCCAGCGAGTGACGGGCGTCGGGTTTTCGTCGCTCTGCGTCGGCGGCGTGCCGGTGAACGTCAGGTTTTCCGTGCGGACGTAGCCGACAATCCGCCCGAAGCGGATGAGCGTCCAATGATCGCCCTTTGCCAGCACAGTCACGGCGGTTCCGGCGGGCAGCGTCGTCAGCAGTGCGCCGTTGTCCGAGGCGGTCAGGCGCACGTTCAGCACGTCCTCCACATTCACCAGCGTCACCATGGCCTGATCGGGCGCGGCGGGCGAAATCGTCGCGGGGGCTTCGGTCGCCGTCACGGGTGCGTCGCCCACGGGCGGCAGAATCGTGTGCGTGAAGGTGTACTGCATCCGCACGCAGTTCTCGTAGTAGAAGCCGAGAATCTGGTCGTAAGTATAGCCCAGGTTCGCCATCTGCTGCGCCCCGCGTTGGCTCATGCCAATGCCGTGTCCGTAGCGCCCGACGGTCAGCACGAACGTCTCCCCATCCGCCTTGACCGACCAGAGTTCGTTTTTCGTCGTGTTAATGGACAGATTGAGGGCACTTTCCAGCTCGCTGAAAATGTCGAACGTCAGCGTCAGGCGGCGCGTTTCGCCATTCACCAGCGCCGTCACGTCAAAATCCAGCTTCGTATATAAGCGGCTGGGTGCGGCGTACTTCGGCGTGTGCGGCGTGACGGCCTCGATGCGCAGAATCGTCGCGTCCGGCGCTTTCGCCTGCAGCAGGCGCGTCAGGGTCTGATTCTGGCTCGCGTGGGAAAATGCAGCGTAAATCGTCATCTTGCGCGTGCTGCTGTACGGGTTCATGCGGTCAAACGGGTCGTCCTTAACCGTCAGGTAATTCACGCCGGATGAGCCCCACGCGTTACGGGCGGATTCGGTCTGTCCGCCGTTGGACGCGGTGTAGTACGTCCCGGTCAGCTTGCCGTCGTTCATGGCGACGATGCCGCGCGTTGCGTCCACCGCCTCCGCCGCCCGGTCGCGCTCCGCCGGACTGCCGTTGTACACCTGGTCAGCGGTCGTGTCCACAACGTCGTAGACCTTCGATGCGTTGGCGTTCATGGCGCGCAGGGTGTACGTCCGCGCCGCGACTGCCTGTGCTTTCAGAGCTTCCAGCGCCGATGATGACCCCATTTCATACGGCACGACGCCATAGAGGTACGATTCGATGTACACGTTCGCCACGACATAGAGCCGATACGTCCCGCTTTCCAGCTTCGACACAAGGTGCAGGTCACCGGGGTAGACGTTTTGCGGTCTTCTTGCCTGTGCAATGCGGAATCCGCCGTCCGTCTGCCGACGCCTGAGCGCCATCTCCCGCCCCATGCTGACCGTCTCGCCACCCCGCGTCAGGCGGATTTCGCCCGTCGCGCTGCTGTGGCTGATGCTGATTTGCTCGCCGCCGGACAGCGCCATCGTCTGCCCGCCGCTGACCGCCATTGCGCCGACTGCCGTCACTGTGAGCGACGCGGGATTGCTGCCAATGGACAGCAGGCGCACACGCACCATGCCGTCGCGCGTGGCAGCGCTCCGCTCCAGCGGCGCGGACTGTACGGCAACATCCGCCGTGTCCTCGGCGAGCGCAGCGGGCAAACCGGACGCTCCGGGTACAGCCGACAAAATCAGGAAAAGCATCAGAAGCAGGCACAGCGCCCGTCGAAATCGGAATTGCACGGGGAAATCCTCCTTGTGGTGGTACTTCTCCTCCATTGTAGCAGAAAGTGCCCGGCGTGTCATGCAGATTGTAACAAATCGCGCTGGAAATTTCCGTCACGCACAAAAAGGCAGGCGCTCCGACCTGTTGGGTTCAGGTCAGAACGCCTGTCGGATGATGCGGATTATTCCTGCGTTTCCGTTTTCTTCGCGCGCGGCTTGCGGGCGGGCTTTTCCGCCTTTGCCGCTTCCTTCGCTGCCTTGTCCGCCTCGATTTCCGCCTTCGTGCGGCGCTTGCGGGCGGGCTTGGCGGGCGCTTCCGCGGTCACTTCCGCCGCAGCCGCTTTCGCCGCCTTGTCCGCTTCAATTTCCGCCTTTGTGCGGCGCTTGCGGGCAGGCTTTGCAGGCGCTTCGGCGGCTTTCGCGGCTTCCTTGGCTGCCTTCTCCGCTTCCTTCGCCGCCTTGTCGGCCGCAATCTGCTCCTTCGTGCGGCGGACGCGCTTGGGCTTCACGGGCGCTTCGGGTTCTTCCTTCTCATACGGATACGGGACGACCACTGGGTTCGCCTCCGCGTCGTCATCAGAAGATGCCTTCTCCTGATTCGATGCGGAGTCATGGTCGAAACGCCCGCTCACCAAGCCTTCGTACAGTTCCATATATTTCTTAGAGGAGTTCGTCCAGCTGTAATCGCCGGTCATGCCGCGCTGCTGGAGCGTGTGCCACACATCCTTGTGGTTCTCGTAGTAGTCGATGGCGCGGTTGATGACATTGAGCATGTCATTGGCGTTGTAGTTGAAGAACGTGAAGCCATTGCCGTCGCCGGTGTACTCGTTGTAGGACAGCACCGTGTCGCGCAGACCGCCCGTTTCGCGGACAATCGGCACTGTGCCGTAGCGCAGGGCAATCAGCTGGCTCAAGCCGCACGGCTCGAACTGGCTGGGCATAAGGAACATGTCGCAGCCCGCGTAGATTTGATGCGCCAGCGCGTGATCCATCGCAAACCGCGCCGCGACTTTGCCCTTGAACTCGCCCTCTGCCCACGAGAACAGGTTGACATAGCGGCTTTCGCCCATGCCCAGCACAACCAGCTGCACGTTCTCGCTCATCAGGTCGCCGATGATGTAGTCCACGAGGTCAAGCCCCTTCTGGCTGCTCAGGCGGCCGACCATGCCAATAATCGGCACATTCGGGTCAACGGTCAGACCGAGCTTCTCCTGCAGTTCCGCCTTGCACTTTGCCTTGCCGGACAGGTCATCCGCGGTATATTCCGCCGGAATGCGCGCGTCCGTCGCGGGATTGTAGTCCGCCATGTCGATGCCATTGAGCACGCCAAACACTTCATGCTTGCGCGCGCGGAGCAGACCATCCAGCCGCTCGCCATAGTATGCCGTCTGAATTTCCTCGGCATAGGACGGGCTGACGGTGGTGATGATGTCGGAATACACCAGCGCAGCCTTCATGAAGTTCGCGCAGCCGTAGCATTCCAGCTTGTCGTCCGTCCACAGGCTGTCGCCCAGCCCCAGCACATCCTGCACTTCGCGGATGCCGAACACGCCCTGATACTGCAGGTTGTGGATGGTGAACATGGTCTTGATGTTCGTGAAGAACGGCAGGTGCGCATACTGAATTTTCAGCAGTGCGGGCACCATGCCGGACTGCCAGTCATGCGCGTGAATCACGTCGGGCTGGAAGTCCAGCAGCGGCAGGGCGTTCAGCGCCGCGCGGCAGAAGAAGCCGAAGCGTTCGTACTCGTCGCCGCCCATGCCGTAGATATACGGACGGCCGAAGTAGAACTTGTTATCCACAAAGTAGAACTTCACGCCGTCCTTTTCCAGCAGCTCAATGCCGCAATACTGACGGCGCCAGCCCAGCGCGACCTCAAAGTCGGTCACATGGGTCATCTGGTCAACATACTGCTTCGGCACCGCCGCATACAGGGGCAGCATCACGCGCACGTCGTGACCCTGCTTCGCCAGAACGGGCGCCAGCGCGCCGACAACGTCTGCCAGACCGCCGGTCTTGATAAACGGGACGCACTCGCTCGCCGTAAAGAGAATTTTCATCGTTTCTATCCTCCATCAGAAATATTTCCTGCCGGGGGCAAGGGAAAAACAATTAGGAAAGTTAAGCCCGGATACGATTTTCAGACGAGAATGAGCCAAGGCGCGAGCAGATGGCTCAGGCGAATCTGAAAATCGTATCCAAAAAACCGCACCAATAGTATAGCACATATTGGCGCGGTTTGCAAATCCGAACCGCGTCAATTCGATTTAGGCGATTCGTGGATTAAATGACGACATTCTTCGCGATAACAATCGGGTACGCCGCCGGGCCGATGAGCCGCGCGCTGCGCTTGATGACCGTCTGCTTGTCCAGAATGCAGTTTTCGATGGAAGCGTCGTTGTGCACCTGACCATCCTGCATGATGATGCAGTTCTTCACATGCGCACCGGGGGCAATGCGCACGCCGCGCGCCAGCACAGAGTTCTCCACCGTGCCTTCAATGATGCAGCCATCCGCCACCAGCGAGTTGACGACGGTCACATTGTCGCCATAGCGGGCGGGCATCTCGTCGCGAACCTTGGTGTACACAGGCAGCTCCGCCGTGAACAGACGATGGCGAATCTGGGTATCCAGCATATCCATATTGAACTTGAAGTAGCTCTGCACGGAGTCCATGCGCCAGCACAGGCCAGTGTACGCCCACGCATTCACGCGCGCCGTGCCTTCCGTCACCAGACGGAGCAGCACATCACGGTTGAAGTCATGATAGCCGTGCGCCACGCCCTTGTCCACCAGCGTGCGCAGCAGCTCGCGCTTCATCACGACGACCTCCATGCTCGTCAGCGGCAGGTTCGGATGCGTCGGATCAACTTCCATGTCCGTCACCATGCCGCTTTCGTCCACCGCCAGATAGCAGCCCAGTTCGTCGCGCTGCATATTCGGATCAGCGGTGTACATGATGGTGATGTCCGCGCCGCTGTTCTGATGATACGCCACAAACTCCGCGATATTCGCGTTGTAGATGATGGTGGAGTTGCTCAGCACCAGATATTCCTGCTTGGAGCGGGAGAGATAGTTGGTGTTGGAGCGCAGCGCATCCAGCATACCAGAGTACACGCCAACATTTTCGCGCGTCAGGAACGGCGGCAGCACCTTGAGGCCGTCATTCTTCCCGTGCAGATCCCACTCCTTGCCGGAGCCGATGTGATCCATCAGGGAGTGATAATTTTTCTGCATGATAACGCCGACGTTCTTGATGCCGCCATTGACCATTGAGGACAGCAGGAAGTCAATGACGCGGTAGCGGCCGCCCACAGGCAGCGCTGCAATGGCACGGGTCAGGGTCAGCTCGCGCAGATTGGCGTCATTTTCGCCGGTGTAGATAACACCCATTACGTTTTTCATTGTCTTACATCCTTTCCGCTGCTGTGATTATCAGAATTTGGTGTTTTCGTCCACCTGCTGACCCGCGGTCACGCTGACACCGGCGGGAAGGGTGACGCCCTGACCGACGACGGCGATATTGCCCGTCTCTTCGCCGACCACGCAGCCCGCACCGATCACGGCGTTCTCCGCCACAATCGCCCGGCGGACAACCGCGCCGCGCTTGATGACCGCGTAAGGCATGATGACCGAATCAATGACGCTTGCGCCCTCTTCAATGGTCACGCCTGCGAAAATCACGGAATGCTGCACAGAGCCGTAGACTTCCGAACCTTCCGTAACCAGCGAATCGCTCACGACAGCGCCCTTGGCGATGTAGTGCGGCGCAAGGCCCGGATTCTTGGCGTAGATGCGCCACTTCTTGTCGTGCAGGTCAATCGGCATGGGCACGCTGAGCAAGTCCATGTTTGCTTCCCACAGGGACTCAATTGTGCCGACGTCCTTCCAGTAGCCCTCGAAGTTGTATGCCACCATGACCTGCTTGTCATTCAGCATCGCGGGGATGATGTTCTTGCCGAAGTCATTGGCGGATGTCTTGTCCGCCTCGTCCGCCGTCAGGTACGCGCGGAGCTTCGCCCACGAGAAGATGTAAATGCCCATGGATGCCTTGTTGGACTTGGGCTGCTTGGGCTTTTCTTCAAATTCAACAATGTTGTCGTCCGCATCCGTATTCATGATGCCGAAGCGGCTCGCTTCTTCCCACGGCACAGGGCGCACAGCAATCGTCGCATCCGCGCCTTTGCGGATGTGGTACTGCAGCATGGCGTTGTAGTCCATCTTATAAATATGGTCGCCAGAGAGAATCAGGACGTAATCCGGGTCATACTGCTCGATAAACGCCATATTCTGATAGATGGCGTTTGCCGTGCCGCGGTACCAGTCGCCGGTCTTGCCCGTCTGATAGGGCGGCAGGACGAACACGCCGCCGGTGGACAAGTCCAAATCCCACGGTGCGCCGGAGCCGATGTAGGAATTCAGTTCCAGCGGCATATACTGCGTCAGCACGCCCACGGTGTCAATGCCACTGTTGGTGCAGTTGGACAGCGGGAAGTCAATGATGCGGTACTTGCCGCCGTAGGGAACAGCCGGCTTTGCCACCTTCTTAGTCAGGACACCCAGACGGCTGCCCTGTCCGCCTGCCAGCAGCATGGCAACACAGGTCTTCTTTTTCATGATGAGAACACGCTCCTTCATCCTTGTTTCTTGCGAAGCGCACCGACCGTGCAGGATTCGCGCCGCCCTCGGTGCATCAGGTGGCACGGTGATGTATGTGAAACAGCGCTTTCGCTCCTCCCCTGATTGCGGCGAGCGCCGATTCAGCCGATGGAAATGGAATTGGCTTTGCCGGCGGACTTTTCCGGCAGGGGCTGCGGTTTCTTTGCCGTTTGGGATGCTTTTTTTGGCGGCACATCCGCGATTTCCGGGATAACGCGCGCTTTCTTCGCCTTCTCCGGCAGCGGGTCGCGCTGGTAGGTGAAGTACACCGTCGCGAGCGGCGGCACGCAGATATCGCAGCTGTATTGGAAGTCCTGCAGCTGCTCTTCTTCCGTGCGAATCGCCCAGTTGTTGTACTGATTCGAGCCGCCGTATTCCTTGCGGTCGGTGTTGAAGCACTCCGTCAGCGTACCCATCTGCGGCAGCCCGATGCGGTACTGCGGATGGAACACGGGCGTGAAGTTCGTCACGCACAGGAGCGAGTTGCCCCGTTTATCCGTGCGCAGGAACGCAACGATGGAGTTGTCGCTGTCGTTCGCCTGAATCCACTGGAAGCCGTCCCAGCTGTCATCAATCTGGTAGAGTGCGGGCGTCGTGCGGTAGATTTCGTTCAGGCGCTTGCAGCACTGCTGCACCTGCGGATGATTTTCGTACAGCAGCAGGAACCAGTCCAGCTGGTCGTCGTACTTCCACTCGATGAAGTGCCCAAACTCGCCGCCCATGAACAGCAGCTTCTTGCCCGGATGCGCCATCGTGTAGCCGTACAGTGCGCGAAGTCCCGCGAACTTCTTCCACAGGTCGCCCGGCTGCTTGTCCAGCATCGAGTGCTTGCCGTGCACCACCTCGTCGTGGCTGAACGGCAGAATGTAATTCTCCGAAAAGGCGTACATCAGCGAGAACGTCAGCTTGTCATGGTGATACTTGCGGTAGACCGGGTCGAGCTTGATATACGCCAGCATATCATTCATCCAGCCCATGTTCCACTTGAACCCGAAGCCCAGCCCGCCCAGATAAATCGGGCGCGTCACCATCGGATAGGCGCTGGATTCCTCCGCCACCATCATCACACCGGGGAAATCACGGTAGACGGTTTCGTTCATCCGCCGCAGGAAGGCAATGGCATCAAGATTCTCGTGTCCGCCGTACTTGTTGGGCAGCCACTGCCCCGGCTCACGGCAGAAGTCGTACATCAGCATGGACGTGACCGCATCCACCCGCAGCCCGTCGGCGTGATACCATTCCAGCCAGAAGCAGGCGTTGGAGAGCATAAATGAGTTGACCTCGCCGCGCGCATAGTCGAACATGTGCGTCCCCCACTGCGGCATATCGCCGCGCCGGGGATCTGGATGCTCATAGCAGGGCGTACCGTCGAAGCGGCGCAGTCCCATCGCGTCGCGCGGGAAATGCGCGGGAACCCAGTCCAGCAGTACGCCGATGCCCGCCTGATGCAGCGCGTCGATGAGCGCCATCAGCTCCTTCGGTTCGCCGAAGCGCGCCGTCGCCGCATAGTAGCCGGACACCTGATAGCCCCACGACATATCCAGCGGATGCTCCATCACCGGCATGAACTCCACATGCGTGTAGCCCATTTCTTTCAGGTACGGCACGAGCTGTTCGGCAATCTCCGTATACGTCAGGAACGTGCCGTCCTTGTGCCGCCGCCACGAGCCGAGGTGCATTTCGTAGATGTTCACTGGACTGTGGTACGGGTCGTAGGACTTGCGCGCCTCCATCCAGTCTGCGTCGCCCCAGCGGTAGCCGCTCAGGTCATAGATGCGGCTTGCGGTGTCGGGGCGCATCTGCATGGCGAACCCATAGGGGTCAGCCTTGTCCTGCCACGTCCCGTCCTGCGCCTGAATGCAATATTTGTAGGTTGTCAGTTTCTTTGCCGCGTCGGGATAATCATAGCGTTTCGGGTCGCTCTTCACATCGAAGGTTTCCGCGGGCAGCCGCACTTCCCATGTACCGTCGTAGACCTTCTGCATGGGCGTTTTTTCCTTGTCCCACTGGTTGAATTCGCCAATGAGAGAAACCGCCCGCGCGTTCGGCGCCCAGACAGCGAAATGCCACATTTCCTGTCCGTCCTGCGTCACCGGGTGCGCGCCGAGCATCTCATAGGCTCTGCGGTTCGTTCCCTGATGGAACTGATCCCGCACCGCGGCGGTCGGGCCGTTGTAGCGCATAGTTACACCTGCCTTTGCTTGCGTTGCGTTCCTCCGCCTGCAATCACGGAGAGCCGCGTTTGCGTTCTTCACTCTTTTCACTTACTATTGAATCACTTTTATGCATTTTCGTCAAGTCATATTCAGCATTTTCTCCTGCATTTTTTGCGATTTTCGGAAAGTGCGTTCATTTTGACCGTAGACGATGCGGTAAGTATTTCGCCATTGCCGACATAAATTCCTGCTCATGCACGAAATTTTCCGCGCATAAACTGGTTTTGCGCCATCGGAGCGAAAACCGTTTCCCCCGTGCGGCGATTTGTGCAATCCGAACATTTCCCGAAATTTCTGCGAAAAGGTTGTGTGACCATGAAACAAAAACAACTGTTGTCGTTTCTTGTGTGTATCCTGCTGCTTTCTTCCTGTGCCGCGCCGACCGATTCTGCGCTTAACAGCGGCTTAACACTTCGGGTCTACTTCGCCGATGCGGAGGAAATCCGTCTGCTGCCGCTGGAAGACTACGTTTTCGGCGCATTGGCGGCAGAGATGCCCGCGAATTACGCGCCGGAAGCGCTCAAATGCCAAGCAGTTGCCGCCCGTACGCGTGCCGTCGCGCAGAGCCATGTGTTCGGCGGAAACGGGTGCGTCCGCCACCCGGACTGCGATATCTGCACGGACAGCGCGTGCTGTCAGGCGTACCAGACGGATGCGCAGCTGCAAGCCCGCTGGGGCAGCGAGTACGCCGTCCTCCGCGCGCGCATTGACCGCGCCGTCCGCGCAACAGACGGCTTGCTGCTCACCAGCGGCGGCTTGCCCATCGAGGTGCTGTACCACGCCTGTTCCGGCGGAAAAACTGAAGATGCCGCCGCCGTGTTCGCGTCCGCCAAGCCGTATCTGGTCAGCGTAGACAGTCCCGGCGAAGAGGGGTACGCCGGATTCCGCGCCGACACGTCCTTCTCCTGCGAGGAGGCGGCGGATTTGCTTCTGCGCGCCTTCCCCGGCTGCGGCGTGACAGCGGACACGCTGTCCAGCGCGATTCGTCTGCAATCCACGACTGCTTCCGGGCGCGTCGCGACGCTGCTGGTTGGCAGTCAAATTGTCCGCGGCGCTGATTTCCGCAAAGCGCTCTCCTTGCGAAGCACCTACTTCACATGGGAGGCGGATGGCGACCGCATCGTTTTCCACACCGTCGGATACGGGCACGGCGTCGGCTTATCGCAGGCAGGCGCACAGGCGATGGCGGCGGACGGCGCGGATTTCGCGGAGATTTTGGCGCACTACTACCCCGGCACGCAGCTGACGCGGATGGATAAAACAGGTTTTTCCGGCTCATAATAGGAGAAAACGCCCCATGCGGCATGGTTGAGGTGATTTTCTCATGGCTGACCGTCACTTTCGTTCTCTTTTCCGCGCGCTGCATCTGCGCCGGGAGCAGTGGACTTTTCTGCTGATGGCGCTGCTGTGCGTCTCGGTGATTGTCGGCACGGCGCTGTGGACGCGGCAGGCGGAATTCGCGCGCGTCACGCCGACCCCGCCCGTCTCCGGCGACATATCCGCTGCGCAGCTGCTTCAGCAGTCGCTTGACAGTGCGCAGACCGCCACGCCCGCGCCGACAGTCTCCCCCACCGTCCGCAGCGTTACCATGCCGCTCGAAAGCATGACGCTCCTGCGTCCCTTCGACAACACGCGGATGCGGCAAAGCAGCGCCACGGGCTTGTGGGCGCTGCACGATGCGGCGGATTACGCCGGGGCGGAGGGCGCAAAAGTCAGCGCCATGGCAGACGGCACCGTCATCAATTGCGCGGACAGCGGTGTTTTCGGCGCGTACGCTGAAATCGACCACGGCGGCGTCCTCGTGCGCTATGCGAACCTGTCGATGCTCTACGCGATTCGCGCGGGCGATCCAGTTCGCGCCGGGCAGACGATTGGCTTCATCGGGCGCACGATGCCGGAGGAATGCGATCTGCCTGCGCACCTGCACCTGCGGATCGTCGTCGGCGATACGGCGGTTGACCCCGAAAAAGTGCTGCAAAACGGCGTTTTTCCTGACCCGTAAAAAAAGACGCACATGGGGTGTTGCATTTTCATCGAAATCAGCGTATAATACAACAGGTTGAACTTGTATTATAACGTCTTATTCGACTTGGAAGGAGCGATTCCCTATGTGCGGCATCGTTGGCTATATTGGCGCGCAGCAGGCGCAGGACATTTTATTGGACGGCCTTTCCCGGCTGGAGTACCGCGGCTATGACAGTGCGGGCATTGCGGTCATGGACGGCGGCATCATCCGGCTGAGCAAGGCGAAGGGACGGCTGGCGAACCTTGCCGCGCGGGTGGCATCGAATCCCCTGCCCGGCACCATCGGCATCGGTCACACGCGCTGGGCAACCCACGGCGAACCAAACGACATCAACGCCCATCCGCATACGGACATGAAAGGGCATATCGCCGTCGTCCACAACGGCATCATCGAGAACTACGAGGAGCTGCGCGCTCAGCTGAAGGCGAAGGGCTGCGTGTTCGTATCCGAAACGGACACGGAGGTAATCGCCCACCTGCTGCATACGCTTTACGACGGCGACATGCTCTCGACCATTCTGCGCGCGCAGACGATGCTCGAAGGCAGCTACGCGCTGTGCGTTCTGAACGCCGAGTCGCCGGATACGCTCTACTGCACGCGCAAGGATTCCCCGCTTGTCGTCGGGCTGTCGGACGGCGCGCAGTACGTCGCCAGCGACATTCCTGCGCTGATTCGCCACACGCGGACGGTGGAGCTGCTCGATGAACGTGAAGTCGCCGTGCTGACCCGGAGCGGCGTGCGCGTGTACGATCATTTCGGCAACGAACGCGCGCTCAAGCCCATTCACGTTGACTGGGACGTGGAAGCGGCGGAAAAAGGCGGCTATGCGCACTTCATGCTCAAGGAGATTCACGAAGAGCCCGCCGCGCTGAAAAAGACGTTTTCCGCCCATGTGGACGCGGAAAAAATGGCGATTCGCCCCGGCGCGTTCCCGATTTCGGCGGAAGAAGCGAATTCCCTGCGCACGCTGACGATTGTCGCCTGCGGCACAGCGTACCACGCGGGTGTCGTCGGCAAGTATGTAATCGAGAAGCTGGCGCGGCTGCCCGTGGTGGTGGATGTAGCATCCGAGTTCCGCTATCGCAACCCGATTCTGGGCGCGGGCGACTGCTTCCTTGCCATTTCGCAGAGCGGCGAAACAGCAGACACGCTGGCCGCCATGCGCGAGGCGGAGCGGCTGGGCGCGAAAGTGATGGCGCTGACAAACGTCGTCGGCTCGTCGATTGCCCGCACCGCTGGGGATTGCGTCATGTACACCTACGCGGGGCCGGAAATCGCCGTCGCAAGCACGAAGGCGTACATCACGCAAGTGGAAATGATGGTGCTGCTGGCGATTGACCTTGGCGTGAAGCGCGGACATCTGCCGGAGAGCGTAGCATCGGAGCTTCTGCGGCAGATGGCGGACATTCCCGCGCTGGCGGAGCAGGTGATGGCGCTCGAACCCGCAGTGCAGCGCTTCTCCAGCCTGTACCACGACCGTCAGCATGTATTCTACATCGGGCGCGGGCTGGACAACGCGCTGGCAATGGAAGCGTCCCTGAAACTGAAGGAAGTCAGCTATATCATGTCCGAAGCGTATGCGGCGGGTGAACTGAAGCACGGCACAATCGCGCTGATTGAGCAGGGAACGCTGGTTTGCGCGCTGCTGACGCAGGAACAGCTGGCAGACAAAACGCTCTCGAACGTTCGCGAGGTAAAGAGCCGCGGCGCGAAAGTCCTCATCGTCTGCCCGGAAACCCTGCGCGACCGCGCCGCGAAGGATGCGGACGAACTCTGGGTCATCCCGGACGCTGCTTCGGACTTGCTGCCGCTGCTGGCGATTATCCCCGTGCAGCTGTTCGCCTACTACATGGCGGTCAGCCGCGGCTGCGACGTTGACAAGCCGCGCAATCTGGCAAAGTCGGTGACGGTGGAGTGACGCAAGGGCGCTGCCCTTGAACCTGCCAGAGGCTCTGCCTCTGGACTCCGGCAGGGTTCTGCCCTGCACCCGCGAAGGGTCTTCGACCCTCTCGACACCCATTTCGCGATTGAGTTGAGCGCTCTTGCATACTTTTTCCGCGTGTTAATTGATGGAAACGGTATACGAAAAGGCGATTCGGAGTTTACTTCCGAACCGCCCTTTTTGATGTGATTAGAACTCCCGTGCGCCCTTCAGGAACGCGCAGTAGCACTTGTATTCTTCCCACAGGTCAACCTTGCTGATGACCTCCCACGGCGCGTGCATACTCAGCACCGGGATGCCGCAGTCGATGACATTCATGCCATACTTGGCGCAGATGTAGGCAATCGTCCCGCCGCCGCCGACATCCACCTTGCCCAGCTCCGCCGTCTGCCAGCACACGTTCGCTTCGTCGCAGATGCGGCGCACCTGCGCGACAAACTCCGCGTTGGCGTCATTCGAGCCAGACTTGCCGCGGCTGCCGGTGAACTTGTTAAACGTCACGCCATTGCCGACGATGGACGCGTTGCGCTTCTCGAACACGCCCGCGAAGTTCGGGTCAAAGCCCGCGCTCACGTCGCTGGAGAGCATACGGCTGTTCTGCAGGCAGCGGCGCAGGGTCAGCGGCTTGTCCTCGCCCGTCACGCAGGCAATCAGTTCTGCCATCGTGTTCTCAAAGTACATAGCGCCCATGCCCGTTGCGCCGACGCTGCCGATTTCTTCCTTATCGGTCAGCACCGCCGCGAGGGTATATTCCGGCGTGCCTTCATAATTCAGCACAGCCGCCATCGACGGATACGCGCACACGCGGTCGTCGTGGCCGTAGCCCATAATCATGCTGCGGTCGAAGCCGAGGTCGCGCGCATGGCCCGCAGGAACAGCTTCCAGTTCGGCGGAGATGAAATCTTCCTCGTCGATGCCGTACTGCTCCTTCAAAATGTCCAAAATCGCGGTCTTGACCGGGTCTTTGTCGGTATCCTTCTTCGGTTCGCTGCCGATGATGATGTTCAGGCTGTCGCCTTCAATCACCTTTGCGGCGGTCTTGCCCATCTGATCAGCGGCAAGGTGAATCAGCAGGTCAGAGATGTAGAACACGGGATCGCCGGGCTTATCACCGATATTCAGCGTGACGGTCGTTCCGTCCTTCTTGACAACAACGCCGTGGAGCGCCAGCGGCAGCGCCACCCACTGGTACTTCTTGATGCCGCCGTAGTAGTGCGTGTCGAGGTACGCAAGGTGCTCATCCTCATACAGCGGATTCTGCTTGATGTCAATGCGCGGCGAGTCGATGTGCGCGCCCAGAATGTTCATGCCGCACGCCATCGGCTTCTCACCGATGATGAAGAGCATGATATCCTTGTTCATCCACGCACGATAAACGCGATCGCCCGCCTTGAGCGTTTCACCGTTCTTGACGACGTCCATCAGGTTCTTGAAGCCCTTTGCTTCCGCCTGACGCACGCCCTCCGCGACGCACTCACGCTCGGTCTTGCCGTTGTTCAGGAATGCCATATAATCCTTTGCGAAGGCGGAAAGCTGTTCCTTTTCGTCCTCCGCGAGGTTTTCCCACGCATTTTTGCGGTACATAGCGCATTCTCCTTTGAAAGGTGCATTTTCCAGTCTCCCGGAATGCATTTATTATACGTCAAATCGTGCAAAAGTGCAACCATCCGCCGCATTTCTTTCGTACCATTCAAAAAACCGGGCAGTCTTTTGAACCGTCCGGCTAATGAGAGGCGCTGGGGCGTTGCCCCAGACCCTACAAGGGACGCTGTCCCTTGACCCTGCAAGGGAGTTCCTCCCTTGACCCTTTCGCGCGATTGAGTTGAGCGCACTTGCCTACTGGTCTCGCGTGTTAATCCGACCTCATCCGTCGCTGCGGCGAAGTCGGATGAGGTCGGTTCTGCAACAATACCCCAAAAGTATGAGAGTACGCAGCCCGAAGGTTTCCAAAGGGCGATCGCAGACTTCGTCTGTTTTCATTGCCCTTTGGTCGCCTCCGCAGAGGCGAAACTCCCTGCGCAATCATGCAATGTCATGCCGAAATGACATTGCTCCCCTTACTTCGTCGGGAACGCGAAATACTTGCGCGCGTTGTCGCAGGAGATGCCGCGGACGATTTCGCCGAGGATGTCGTAGTCCTGCGGGAAGCGGCCATCCTCCACCCATTCGCCCAGCAGACGGCACAGGATACGGCGGAAATACTCGTGGCGCGGATAGGACAGGAAGGAGCGGCTGTCGGTCAGCATACCGACAAAGCCCGCCAGATAGCCAAGATTCGCAAGGCTCGTCAGCTGGTTGGTCATGCCGGTGAAATGGTCGTTGAACCACCACGCAGAGCCGTGCTGCATCTTGCTGACCGCTTCGGACGACTGGAAGCAGCCGCACAGCGTGTCAATCGCCTGATCGTCCGCCGGATTCAGGGAGTAGAGAATCGTGCGGGGCAGCCCCGACGCCGATTCAACCGCGCCGAGGAACGCTGCCATCTGGTCAATGGGCGCATAGTTGTTGATGGTGTCGTAGCCAGTATCCGGGCCGAGCTTCTCGAACATCACGCGGTTGTTGTCGCGGCGGCAGCCGTAGTGCAGCTGCATCGTCCAGTTCAGCTTCTTGTACTGCGCGGCGCAGAAGAGCAGCATCGCGGTCTTGAACTGCGCGACTTCGGTGTCCGTCAGCGTCTCGCCCGCCGCCTTCTTGGCAAAGATGGCTTCAATCGCGGCATCATCCGCCGGCTCATAGACCACATAATTCAGGCCGTGATCAGACAGACGGCAGTTGTTCTCGTGGAAGTACGCCATGCGCTTTTCCAGCGCCGCCTTCAAGTCCGCGAAGGAGCGGATTTCCATCTCCGCCGCCTTTTCCAGCTTGGCGATGTACGCCATGAAGTCCGGCTTCTCGATGTTGACCGCCTTGTCAGGACGCCATGCGGGCAGCACGTTCGTCTTGAAGGTCTTGTCCGCCAGCAGCTTCTGATGGTATTCCAGCGTATCCACCGGGTCGTCAGTGGTGCAGATGGTTTCGACATTGCTCATGGCAATCAGGCCGCGCGTGGTGTAGCCGGGCTTTTGCAGCGTCTCGTTGGCGAGGTTCCACACTTCGTCAGCGGTCTTGGCGCTCAGCGTGCCATGATAGCCGAAGAAGCGCTGCAGTTCCAGATGCGTCCAGTGGTACAGCGGATTGCCGATTGCCTTGCCGACAACCTCCGCCCACTTGCAGAACTTCTCGTAGTCGCTCGCGCCGCCGGTGATGTAGTATTCATCCACGCCCGCGCAGCGCATCAGGCGCCACTTGTAGTGGTCGCCGCCCAGCCAGACCTTCGTGATGTTCTCGAAGCGCTGGTCTTCCCAAATTTCCTTGGGGCTGATGTGGCAGTGGTAGTCGATGATGGGGCAGGACGCGGCATAGTCGTGGTAGAGCTTGCGCGCCGTCTCGGTGTTCAGCAGGAAATCCTTATCCATGAAGGTGGTCATACGTCATGAACTCCTTTCAAAAATCGCTACTATATGAAACCGCACCATGCGGGGAAAAGCTCATTTGTCTTGTGCCGCCCGTGTTGAGCCTCGCTGGATGATTTCCGCCGTAAAGACGGTTTTTTCGGGCATCTCGCGCCCCTCCAGCACGCCCAGCATCGTTTCGACGATGCGCTCGCAGATAGCGGGCAGACGGTTGTCCACGCTCGTCAGCTCCGGCTCGGTACACAGGCAGAGGTTCGAATTGTTGTAGCCGACGACGGACAAATCCTCCGGCACGCGCCGACCGACCGCCTGCGCGTACTTCATCGCGCCGACCGCCAGCACATCCTCGCTCGCCAGCACCGCGTCGAACCGCAAGCCCTCTCGTTCCAGTTCCATCAGACAGTCGCGCACGGCGTGAATGCTGAATTTGTCCGCGTCGAAGCGGCGCATCAGCGTCTCGTCCACCGGCAAATTGTGTGCCGCCAGCGCATCCCGGCATCCGGCGAGCTTGCGCTGCCCGGAGTTGTTGCTGGAATGGTACAGGTACAGCACGCGCTTGCATCCGCTGTCCAGCAGCTGGTTCATGGCTTCCTTCATCGCGCGCTCGTCGTCGCACAGGACGCAGAACACGTTCGGACACTGGAACGAGCCATTGAGCAGCACAACCGGCACATTCGTCGCTGCCTGGCGGATGTAGTCATTCTCCTCCGACTTCTCCTCGATGAATGTCGAGCCCATGAGCACCATGCCGTCCACATGACGGCTGGTCAGCAGCTCGACGCCCTGCCGGCGTGCCGCGAGATCGCGGTTCGTGCAGGAGAGCAGACAGTCGTAGTGCTTCTGGCGGAAGGCATGCTCCAGGCAAGCCAGCGCGCGCGCCAGATACGGGTCAGCCGCATCCGGGCAGAGCAGCCCGATGGTCTTCATCGTGTTCAATCCCAGACCACGCGCAAAGGCATTGGGTACATAGCCGCAGCCGTCAATGACCTTCATCACCTTCCGGCGCGTCTCTTCCGACACATGGGGGCTGTTGTTCAGTACGCGGGATACGGTTGCGATGGACACGCCTGCGTGGCGGGAAATATCATAGATGTTCACTCGCGGCATTCCCCCTTCCATTCGCGGTGTGTAAACACTTCCATTCTCCGCGTCAATCCACATTATACACGCTTTTTTCCCCTTTTGCAAGCCTCATTTTCGCACTTTCGTGCCGACATTCACAGGAAATTCGGCGTACTTTTTCCCAGATTGCATAAATTGCAGGAAATATCGGCGGAACCATTGACGGAAGCGCGAAAAGAGAGTAGAATAAATGCAGGCGTGTTGTAATCGCTTACATGCCTGATGATTTGCCTGATGAATTGATGGAGGGACATCGAAATGGAACGTTTGAATGCTGTGATGGCGCCCGCGCCTGTCCGCCCGGTCAAGGTGCTGCAGTTCGGGGAAGGCAACTTCCTGCGCGCCTTTGTGGATTACATGATTGATATTGCCAACGAGAAGAGCGACTTCAACGGCTCTGTCGCGCTGGTGAAGCCGATTCAGATGGGTACGCTGTTCCCGGCGTTCAAGGAGCAGGATTACCGCTACACGGTCATGCTGCGCGGTCTGGTGGACGGTCAGGCGGTGGAGCAGACGCGCGTGGTCACGTCCGTGTCCGACGCTGTGGATGCGTATGCGGACTATGCCCGCTATGCCGATTACGCCAAGCTGCCGTCGCTGCGCTTCATCGTCAGCAACACGACCGAAGCCGGCATCGTGCTGGACGAGACGGACGAGTTCTCCCTCTGCCCGCCCAAGTCCTACCCCGGCAAGCTGACGAAGTTTCTCTTCGAGCGCGCCGAAGCATTCGACTACGCGCAGGACAAGGGACTCATCATCCTGCCTGTCGAGCTGATTGATGACAACGGCATCATGCTGAAAAAGTGCGTCAAGGCGCTGGCAAAGCAGTGGGCGCTGGGCGAGAAGTTCGAGCAGTGGCTGGAGACGGCGTGCGTGTTCACCTCCACGCTTGTTGACCGCATCGTGACCGGCTATCCGCGCGGCGAGGATCAGGCAATCTGGGAAAAGCTCGGCTATCAGGACAACCTGCTGGACACCGCTGAACCCTTCGGTCTGTGGGTCATCGAATCCCCCCGCGACCTTTCCGACGAACTGCCCCTGCCGCAGTGCGGGCTGCCCGTCATCTACACTGATAATCAGAAGCCTTACAAGCAGCGCAAGGTGCGAATCCTCAACGGCGCGCACACGTCCTTCGTCCCCGCTGCCTTCCAGTGCGGCTATGACATCGTGCTGGACGCGATGAACGACCCGATGATTGCCACCTTCATGCAGAAGACGCTCTACGACGAGGTCATCCCGACGCTGTCCCTGCCCAAGGCGGATTTGACGGCGTTCGCCGAAGCGGTAACGGGGCGCTTCCGCAATCCCTTCATCAAGCACGCGCTGCTCTCCATCTGCCTGAACAGCGTGTCGAAGTGGCGCGCGCGCTGCATGCCTTCCCTGCTGGGCTATGTGGAGAAGACCGGCGAGCTGCCCGCGCACCTGACGTTCTCTCTGGCGAGCCTGATGAGCCTGTACCGCGGCGGCAAACTGACCGGCGACGGCCGTCTGGAATGCCAGCGCGACGGTCAGCCCTACTACCTGCAGGACGACGCGGCGGTGCTGAGCTTCTTCGCCGAGACTTCCAGCGAATCCCCCGAAGAACAGGCGAAGGACTTCCTTTCCAATGAAGCGTTCTTCGGTTCCGATCTGTGCAAAGTGCCGGGGCTGGTGGAGTCCGTCGGCGCGTCCCTGCGCGAAATCCTCGACAAGGGGATGCGCACGGTCATGAACGAGAAGTTCGGAGTGTGAAAAATGGCTGAGCTGCTTCGCATCACCCCGCAGGACAATGTGGCGGTCGCCCTGACCGCCCTGTCCTCCGGGCAGAACGTGACGGTGGATGGCATTTCGCTCACCACGGTCACGGACGTTCCCGCCGGGCACAAGGTGGCGCTTTTCCCCATCAAGGCGGGCGAAAAGGTCATCAAGTACGGCTTCCCGATTGGCTACGCGAAGGAGGATATTCCCGTCGGCGCGCATGTGCATGTCCACAATCTGCACACGGGGCTTTCCGGCGAGCTGACCTACGAGTATCACCCGACGTACCCGACGATTCCGCAAATTCCGGCGGCGACGTTCATGGGCTATCCACGCAAGGACGGACGCGTCGGCGTGCGCAATGAGCTGTGGATTCTGCCCACCGTCGGCTGCGTCAACGACATTGCCCGCCAGCTGGAGCGCGCGGCGCAGGAGCTTGTCGGCGGCGGCGTGGAGTGCGTCTGTACTTTCCCGCATCCCTACGGCTGCTCACAGATGGGCGATGATCAGGAGAATACGCGCACGATTCTGGCGGATTTGGCGACGCACCCCAACGTCGGCGGCGTGCTGGTGCTGGGGCTGGGCTGCGAAAATTCCAGCGCCGCCATCATCGAGGAACATATGGGCAACTACGACAAGTCGCGCGTGCGCTTCCTCGTCTGCCAGCAGGTGGAAGATGAATTTACCGAGGCGATGAAGCTGCTACGCGAGCTTGCGGACAACATGCGGGATGAGCAGCGTGTCCCCTGCCCTGCCAGCAAACTTGTGATTGGCCTCAAGTGCGGCGGCTCGGACGGCTTCTCCGGCATCACGGCGAACCCAGTCATCGGTGGCTTCTCCGACCTGCTGTGCGGCATGGGCGGCACGACGATTCTGACCGAAGTGCCGGAAATGTTCGGCGCGGAAACCATCCTGATGGATCGCTGCAACACGCCGGAGCTGTTCGACAAGACGGTGCGGCTGATTAACGACTTCAAGCGCTATTTCGAGGAGCATCACCAGACGATTTACGAGAACCCGTCCCCCGGCAACAAGGCGGGCGGCATTTCCACACTGGAAGACAAGGCGCTGGGCTGCACGCAGAAGAGCGGTTTCTCCCCCGTGCGCGACGTGCTGGCATATGGCGAGCGCGTCCACACGCCCGGCTTGAACCTGCTGTCCGCCCCCGGCAACGATCTTGTGGCGGCGACGGCGCTGGCTTCGGCGGGCGCGCAGATTGTGCTGTTCTCCACAGGCCGCGGCACGCCATTCGCTTGTCCCGTGCCGACGCTGAAAATCGCCACGAACACGCCTCTCGCCACGAAGAAGCACGGCTGGATTGACTTCAATGCCGGTCAGCTGCTGACAGACGGCAAGACGCTGCCGGAGCTTTCACAGGCGCTGATGGAGGACGTGCTGGCGACGGCATCCGGGCGGCTGGTCTGCTCGGAACGCAACGGCTTCCACGACCTCGCTATCTTCAAAACCGGCGTTACGCTGTAATACGCAGACATCCCGACGAGCATTTTCACTCGCCGGGATGCTTTTTATTGTGTGCGATTACTCGACCCAGAACACGCGGTTGTCCTTGCGTTTCGCCGCTTTCGGGGCTTCGCCGTCGATGTAGCCGACTGCGCAGTGCCCGATGCCTTCCCACTCGCCCTCGATACCCAGCTTTTTCAGCAGTGCCTGATATTCGGGCCGCTCGAATTCTTCCTTCGCACGGTGAATCCAAATGCTGCCCAGCCCCAGCGAATGCGCCGCCAGCATCAGGTTGCCCATGACGAGGCTGCCGTCATAGATGGCGGTGCGGCAGGATTTGTCCGCCAGCACAATCAGAATCGCCGGTGCGCCGTAGAAGGGGTCGAAATCCGGCTTGCCCATGATTTCCGCATTCGTTTTCGCCAGCTCGTCGCGCAGTTCCTTGTTCGTCACCGCCACGATGACAGCGGACTGCCTGCCCATGCCGCTGGCCGCGTACAGCCCGGCTTCCACAATCTGCGCCAAGTCGTCCTTGGCGGGCATCGTCGGCTGAAATTTGCGGATGCTCCGGCGTTCTTCCATGGCTTTGATGATTTCGTTCATGGTGCGATTCTCCCTTCCGTTATTCTTCTTCGTCGTCTTCCTGATTCAAGAAGGCTTCCCGGAAAATCGTATCCGGGTCAAAGCGCGGGTCAAACGCCAGCGCTTTCAGGCTCTCCCGCCCGACGACGGTGTTCGTGCCGAGACAGTCGTTGCAGCGATAGCCGCAATCCGGGCAGACGCAGCCCAGATGGTCGCTTTCTGCCTGAATCATGTAGGTGCCGCATTCCTTGCAGGAACAGCGCATTGCCTTTCAGTTCCTTTCTTGCTTTTCGTCCGCCCAAATCACCGTGCCGCCGAGGTCTTGCACCACGCGCGCCACTTTTCGCAGCGTTTTCGCCGTATCCTCCCCGCCCAGTGACAGCAGGCGCAGGTCGATGCGCTCGCCGCGCTCATCCAGCGCGTCATAGAGCGCATCCGCATTGCCGCCGTAGTAGTCCGGCAGACGGAGCAGCGTTTTCAGCATCCGGTGGACGGCTTTCCCGTCCGAGAACTGCCGCCCGTCAATCGTCAGAACGTGCGTCAATTGGCGCTCACCGTGCCCTTTTCGCCGTCCACAGTCACGACCGCGCCGGATTTTAAGATATTCGTGGCGTTCTTCGCGCCGATGATGACCGGAATGTCCAGCGACATGCCCGCAATCGCGCCGTGTCCCTCCGGGTTGTTGTCCTCCAGCACAATCGCGGAGGATTTGCGCAGCATGGAGAACATCTCTCGCGTCGTCTGATGGCAGACAATCACGTCGCCGGTGTTGAAGTCTTTCGCATCCTTTTCCAGATTGCGGATGACGCACAGCGGTGCAACCACCTTGCCGCCATGCAGCCCTTGCCCGCGCGACAGCAAATGCCCGACGACATGCACCTTCATCAGGTTTGTCGTGCCGGAAATGCCCAGCGGAACGCCCGCCGTCAGCACAACCAGTTCGCCATCATGCACCAGTCCGTTCTGCACGGCAGCATCCACCGCGTGTTCAAACAGGTCGTCGGTGTTGCTTTCCTCGGCAATCATCAGCGGCACTGTGCCCCACGAGAGCGCCAGCTGCCGCCAGACATGCTTCTCCGTCGTGCAGCCGACAATGACGCACGCGGGGCGGTAGCGGCTCAAAATGCGCGCCGTCGAGCCGGATTTGGTGACGGTGATAATCGCGCTGGCGTTGAGGTCGTGCGCAGAGGTGACCGTCGCGTGGCTGATGGCGTTCGTGACGTCGGTCGAGGCGGACGTGTCGCGGGAGAAGCGGCGGATGTAGTCCATATCGGCTTCCGCGCGCAGGGCGATGCGCACCATCGTCTCCACTGCCTCCACCGGGTACGCGCCGACCGCCGATTCGCCGGAGAGCATGATGGCGCTCGTACCGTCGTAAATCGCGTTGGCAACATCGGTCGCTTCGGCGCGGGTTGGACGCGGGTTCTTAATCATCGAATCCAGCATCTGCGTCGCGGTGATAACAGGCTTGCCTGCCGCAATGCCGCGCTGAATCAGCTTCTTCTGCAGGCTCGGCACGTCCTCCAGCGGCACTTCCACGCCCAAATCGCCGCGCGCCACCATCACGCCGTCCACCACACGGAGAATCTCGTCAATGTTCTCCACGCCCTCCATGTTCTCGATTTTGGCGATAATGTTGATGGTATGGCAGTTATTCTCCTGCAGGATGTGACGGATCTGCATAATATCGTCCGCGCAGCGCGTGAACGAAGCCGCAATGAAATCATAACCATTCTTGATAGCAAAGAGAATATCCTGATGGTCTTTTTCGCTGATGAAGGGCATCGACAGGTGCGCGTTCGGGATGTTGACGCCCTTGTTGTTGCTCACCACGCCGCCGTTGAGCACGCGGCAGACGATGTCCGCCCCATCGATGCGTTCCACCTGCATTCCAATCAGGCCGTCGTCAATCAGGATGCTGGTACCCACGGCAATGTCCTGCGGCAGTTCCTTGTAGGTGATGGACACGCGTTCTTCGTCGCCCTCCACCTCGTCGGTCGTGAGGGTGAACAGCTGGCCGTTTTGCAGCGTGACGCGCCCATTTTTGAACGAACGCACGCGGATTTCCGGGCCCTTGGTGTCCAGCATTGTGGCAACCGGCAGCCCCAGTTCGTCGCGGATGCGGCATACTTCATCGTAATAATGCTGATGCGTTTCATAAGTGCCGTGCGAAAAATTGAAGCGCGCGACATTCATGCCCGCTTTCATCAGCGGCGCAATCAGGTGCTTCTCAAACAGGTTCGGGCCCATCGTGCAGACGATTTTCGTCTTGCGAATCGGCGTATTCATGAAAACATTCCCCCATTTTCATAGAATCCTTTCCTATTATAACATATACGTCCACCGCTGTGAATCCCCCGTGATAAAAATTGTGAAAAATCGAACGCAAAAACGGACGAAAGCCGCTGCTTCCGTCCGCTGAACATCACTGTTCCACTTCGCCAACGCCGTCGCATTCCAGCTTCGCGCCATCCTGCCCGGTAATGGTCACGTCCTTCAAGACGATTTTCGCCACGTTGATGGCCGTCAGCCCCTTGCGCGCAAGATACGGCACGCCCTGCGCCATTGCGGGCTGCATAGGCGTAGCATCCTTGTCGCAGGAGATGTGCACGTCCTCCATCACAACCGCTTCAATCGGCCGCTCCGGCAGACCAAGGAAGTAGCCCGCGCAGGTCACGTCCGTCGCCGTTACATGACGGAACGCGACCGTCCCGATGCGCGGCGTCCGTTCGTCCACCGGCTGCTTCTCGCGGCTCTGGACGTACTCGCTCTTGCCGTCCGGGTCGCAGAAGTACATGCAGTTGACCACATACGGCGTGCCGACGTGCTCCATGCGCACATTTTCAAACACAATGTCGTCAATCACGCCCTGCTGCCCGCGACCGCGCCGGGTCTTGACGCGCAGGCCGCGGTCGGTGTTGCGCATCAGGCAGTCATGCAGGCGCACATGCGCGATTCCGCCCGCCATTTCGCTGCCGCAGGTCATGCCGCCATGCCCGTTTTCCATCAGGCAGTGGCTGATTTCGATGTGCTGGCAGGGCGTTTTGTAGCGCTGCCCCATGTACAGCTTGCCAGATTTGAGTGCAATGCAGTCATCCCCCAAGGAGAAATGCGCGCCCGCGAGCAGGATGCCATCGCAGCTTTCCGGGTCGAAGCCGTCGGTATTCGGGCTGTTCGCCGGGGCGTTGACGCGGATGTTCAGGAAGCGCAAATCCTTAGAGAAATACGGCTGCAAGTTCCACGACGGCGAATTCTGGAACGTCACGCCCTGCACGGTCACGTTTCTGCAGTGATTGAGGAAGAGCATCCGCGGCCGCCACGCCCCGCGCCGCACCTTGCAGTTCTGCCACCAGTCGCTCTTGTCACCTTGCCCGTCCAGCACCCCCTCTCCGTACAGCACAACGTCCTCGACGTCCATCCCGCTGATAAACGCGGCGTACATGTCCAGCGGGTTGCCCTCCCATGAGCCGAGATTCAAATCGTCCGTTTCGTCGGTGGACAGAATCATCCCCGGCAGAATCGGGAATTTGCTGCGGTCGGTTTCCAGCAGCAGCGTCGCGCCGCGCCGAAGCTCGATGCGCACATGGCTTTTCAGCATCAGCGGCAGCACATGATAACGCCCCGCCGGGATCAGCACGCGCCCATCCGCCGGGCAATGCAGAATCGCCGCCTGAATCGCCGCCGTATCGTCATGCACGCCGTCGCCGACCGCGCCGAACTGCCGGACGTTCAGCGTGTAGCTCTCCCGCGCCGTGCGGAACGCGCATTGCCCGACCTCCTCCGCCCCCAGGCGGACGGACAGCACATATTCTGTCTCCGGCTGCAAATCATACAGCGACGTCACAGCCGTGTCCGCCGTACCCGCCGCCTGTCCGTTCAAGAACAGCTGATAGACCGCCTTCGTGTGGTACAGACCGCCGTCCGCAATCTGCACCGTGGCACTGCGCGCCTGCACAAACAGCTTGCTGATTTCCATTTTTCCGCTCCTTACGCCTGCTTCGCCCGCAGGTATTCGCTGTACGCCATGATGAATGGTCCGACGCCCTTGCTGTCGTCGGACTTTTTCGGCTCGGACAGATAGTACGCCACCGAGCCGTCACGCTGCGGATTCTTGTCCGGGCCAAGCCCCGCCACCCAGCAGATATCAGTCAGGCGGACGACGCCATCCTCCTCCGCGCGCAGCTTGTTTGCCGCCAGCTTCTCGAACACATCCAGCGCAATCGGCAGATACTTCTCCGCGTCCAGCACGCCGATGCGCACGCCCTTGAGCAGGCTGTACGCAATCATCGCGGAACCGGAAGTTTCGGTGTAGTTTCCCTCTGCCTCCGGATGATCAATCACCTGATAGAACAGCCCATCCGCCGCGCGGTACGGCAGCACGCCCCGGATGCTCTCGCGGAAGATGTCCACCAGCGCGCGGTAATGCTCATAGAGCTGCTCCGAGCACAGCGCAATGCAGTCCACCAGCGCCATCAAGTACCAGCCCGTCGAGCGCAGCCAGAAGTTCTTCGAGCAGCCGGTTTCCTTGTCCGCCCAGAACTGCACGCGCGCCTCGTCATAGGCATGGTAGTTCAGCCCCTTCTCCGGGTTGTAGAGGTACTTGCGCACGTTCTGAAACTGCCGGGTAATATCCGCCACATGCGCCATGCCGTCGAACTTCGCCTCGTACGCCATATAGAACGGCTGTGCCATGTACAGCCCGTCGAGCCAAATCTGGTTCGGATACAGCTGCTTATGCCAGAAATTGCCGCACTGGCAGCGCGGATGCTCCCGAAGCCGCTGCATGTGGAACTCAATCGCCTTGCGATAGCGCTCCTCGCCCGTCTCCTCCAAGGCGAAGAACAGCGCCTTTCCGCTGTTGATGGAATCAATGTTGTACTGCCGCATCTCATAATTCGGAATGCTGCCGTCCGCCGCGACATACGCCGAGACGTAATCCAGCACGAAATCGCGATACAGCACATCCCCCGTCACGTGGTAGAGGTCGATGCACCCCTTCAGCACGCAGCCATCCTCATAGTTCCAATATTTCTTGTAGGGCGTGTAATTTGCCAGAAAGCGTTGAAAATACTGCTGAATATCCATTGTCATGCACCTTTCTGCGGGTATTTCCGCTTCATTATATAAGGAATTTTGACAGGTGTCAACCAATTCCAAACGATACTTGGAAACTTTTTTGTGATAGCGCTTTCATTTTGGTCGAAAATGCGCTATAATGGGATTATTCTCCCGATGAAGGAGGTTTCTCGCCATGAAACTCAGCAAGGGCAATCGCGATTTAATCCTGCACGGCTCGCTGGTCAAGGCAGTGTTCGCCATTGCAATTCCCGTCGTCGTCAACAGTTTTCTACAAACGATGTACAACCTGACCGACACCTATTGGCTGGGGCAGCTCAGCGTCGATTACCTCGCCGCCATCAACCTCGTCAGCCCCGTACAGAATACGGTCATCAACTTCGGCAGCGGCGTCACCGTCGCGGGCGCGGTGATGATCAGCCAGTACATCGGCGCGGGCAAGCCGGAAATGGCGCGGAAAATCGCCAACCAGATTTTCACTGTTGCGATGCTTTTCTCGCTCCTGTGCGCGTCGGTGATGGCGGTCGCAACGCCGGGCATCGTCGGCTGGATGGGCGCCGCGCCGGATTATTTCGACCACGCGGTAACGTACATGCGTCTCGTCGTCCTTGACATGCCGTTTTTGTTCATGGTCAACATTTACCAGTCCATTCGGCAGGCGCAGGGCGACACCGTCCGCCCGATGCTGCTGAACCTGCTGGGCATTGCCGTCAACATGGTGCTTGACCCGCTGCTGATGGTTGTCCTGCACTGGAACGCCGCCGGCGCCGCGCTGGCGACCGTGTTCGCGAAGATGGTGCCCGCGTGCATCGCGTTCTTTCTGCTCTGCACCCGCCGCGACGAAGCGATTTGTTTCGATCGCCGCTTCCTCCGCCCGGATGCAGCCTGCCTGCGCGACATCGTGCGTATCGGGCTCCCGACCGCCTTGGGGTCAAGCTTCATGCAGTTCGGCTTCATCCTCATGTCGCGCAACGTCAATGTGTACGGCAAGATGGCCATGGCGGCGTACGGCATCGGCAACAAGGTCAACGGGCTGATTTCGCTCCCCTCCACCGGCATCGGCAGCGCCGTCAGCACCATTGTCGCGCAGAACATGGGGGCGCAGCAGGTTGACCGCGCCGAACGCGGGTACAAATTGAGCATGGGAATGGCGCTTCTGTTTCTGCTTCTTGGTGGATTTGTCCTTTCCCGACCGTCGGTCGCTTCTGCCATCGTCAGCATCTTCACGGACGAGGCGGAGGTCATCCCGATGGCGGCAGACTACCTGTCCATCATGGCGTTCTGGTGTTGGACGAACAGCATCCACGATGCGACCCGCGGTCTGTTTCAAGGGAGCGGACACACGTTTCTGCCCGTCGCAGTGGATATGACGCGCCTGTGGGTGCTGCGTTTCGCGACGCTTGCTTTCTGTGAGCAGGTGCTGCATCTGGGTGTGCGGAGCGTGTGGTACTCAGTTGTGGTGTCAAACGGGATTGCATCGGCGATTCTGTTGGTGCTGTATTTCACCGGAATTTGGCGGAAATCGACCATCAAGATTCACGATTAAAAGCGTCTGCGGGCGCTTTTTTTCTTGGCTTTCTGCCGATTTCCGACCAGAATCCGGTTTTTTCAGACCGAAAGTCGGTTTTTTTCACAGCGTTTCGATGGATTCCACGCGCACTGCGCCGAAGTCCGCCCAGCCGCCGCGGTCATCGCCGCCATTCATCGGCATACAGAACAGCGCCAGCCGCGCCCCGACCCATGTGTGGCGCGCAGGTTCAAACGGCTGCCCAATCGGGTGAAATTCGCCGCCCTGCGCGTACTCGAACGACACGACTGCCGTGCTGCTCGATGTCGGCAGCAGCGTCACACGAAAAGTCACGGGCGCGTCCTGAATCGGCACGGTTTCCGTTGCTGACTCCGTGTGCTCCTTGCCCTCGCTCGTCACGAACACCAGCGATACGCCGTTTTCCGTCCGCCGAACCGCCGCGTAAGCGTACTGTCCGCCGACGAAGCCCACACCTGCCTGTTCGCCCGCCTGCAAATGCGCCGCATCAAGCGTCGTCGTTGCGAAGAACGCCGGGCACGCGATTTTCTGCGTCAGCGTCTGCGGGCATTGCCAGAGCCGGTCGCCGCCATCGGGCAGTTTCCGCGCGTACAGCCGCAGCTTGCCGCCGCCGACCTCGTAGAAATCAGGCTGCCAGTTGCCCATAAACTGCCATTGCAGCCCCAGTGCCCCGCTGAAATCATCATCCCCGATTTCGCCCGACGGCTCACATTCCGGCGCTTTCGGCTTCCGGTACGTTTCAACCGCAATGCCGCAGTCCGCCGCGTTCGCAATCGGCGCTGCTTCCGCGCACTCCTCGCCCACCGCGATTGCGTCCGGCGGCACAGGCGCTTCATCCGGGATGCCGATGTACGGCCAGCCGTCCGCCTGCCACGTCATCGGCTGCAAGTGCGTCACGCGCCCGTACAGCCCACGGCTCTGGAAGTGCAGGAACCAATGCTCCCCCTCCGGCGTCTCGACCCACGCGCCCTGATGCGGGCCGTTCGTCTCGCTGCTGCCCTGTTTGAGTACGACTTGGGTCTCATACGGGCCGGAAATACTCCGGCTGCGCAGGCACACCTGCCACCCCGTCGCAACGCCGCCCGCGGGCGCAAAGATGTAGTACCAGCCGTCGCGCTTGTGCACCTTCGGGCCTTCAATCGTCGGTTGCTTCTTCGTGCCGTCGTAGAGCAGGTGATCATCGCCGAGCGCCGTTCTGCCGTCGGGCGAAATCGGGAAAATCCCCAGCCAGCTCTTGAACCCGATTCGGCTCTTGGCGTACCCGTGGATGATGTAGGCGCGCCCGTCGTCATCCCAGAAGGGACAGGGGTCAATCAGCCCCTTGCCCGGCTTCACCAGCACCGGGGTGTCCCAATCCCCCAGCGGATTTTCCGTGCTGACCATGTAGATGCCCTCGTCCGGCATCCCGTAGTAGATATAAAACCGCCCGTTCTGGAAGCGGATGGCGGGTGCCCAGATGCCTTGCGCGTGCTGCGGCGCGGCATACCGCGCTTCGGGGATGTTCTTGACGGCATAGTTGCGTAACTTCCAGTTCACCAAATCGCGGCTGGTGAGAATCGGCAGCCCCGGCACATAGTTGAACGTCGAGGCGGTCAGGTAGTATGTACCATTGACGCAAATCGCGTCCGGATCGGAATAATCGCAGTACAGCACCGGATTGCGGTACGTTCCGTCACCGTTGTCGGCGCACCAGAGAATCTCGCTCATGCCTCTACATCCTCCGCAGCAGACGTTGCAATCTGCCCAAACTGCGCCGTTTCCTTCTCCCATTGGTCATACTCGTCACACAGCAGCGCGGCGTACTCCCCGCCCAAATCGTGCAGACCCTTGGCAATCAGTCCGCCGAACGCCAGCGCGCCCGCCGGCTGCAAATGCGTGTTGTCGTGCTGCCCCAGCGGGAAATGCGGGTAAATCCCGGCGGGCAGGTTCATGTAGTACGCCGTCTGCGCCGCTTCGCCCTGTTCATCCACCAGCTTTTCGGACATGGCGGTCAGGTCAATCAGCGCCACATGCAGCTTCTCCGCCGTGCGGCGCATACTCTCCGCCCAGCGGTCGTGGTGGAACTGCGCGCCGGGGGCGTTGCGGTCGTAGCGCGTCAGCGGGGTGATGAACACGGGGGTTGCGCCCTTATTCCGCGCAACGTTGACGAACCGCTCCAGATTCGCCGGAAAATCCGTCTCCGGATCAGTGTAGCGCGCCGGGTCAGATGCCTTCTCGTCGTTATGCCCGAACTGCACAAAGAGGAAATCCCCCGCGTGAATGCGGTCGTAGATAGTCGCCAAGCGCCCTTCGTCGATGAACTGCTTCGTCGAGCGCCCGTTCTCGGCATAATTCTCAATCTGCACCTGATAGCGCTTGACGTAGCGGTCGAACACTTGCCCGATGCCCGTCTGCGGGTACGTCGCGATGGAATTTTGCTTGACGGTCGAGTCGCCCGCCCAGAAAATTGTGGTCATATTATTCACCCTTTTCAGCAAAAATGGCCGCAGCGGGACAAAGCTGCCCCGTGCGGCTAAGAAGTCGTGTGTTACTCCTTCACGGCGCCAATGTTGATGCCCTTGACGAAGTATTTCTGGAGGAAGGGGTAGAGAATCATGAACGGCAGAATCGCCACGATAACCGCCGCGTTGGTGACGGTGTTCTCCGCCGCGCCGCCGTTGGCAGCGGGCAGGTCAGAACCCATGATGATGGAACGCAGCTTCATCTGGAAGTTGTACAGGCTCTGGTCGGTGGTGATGTAGAGCTTGTAGTTGGTGTAATCGTTCCAGTAGGACACGGCGAACATCAGGCCGATGGACGCCAGCGCCGCCTTGGACAGCGGCAGGACGATTTTGTAGAAAATCTGAATCGGCGAGCAGCCGTCCAGCGTCGCGGACTCGAACAGGGACGTCGGGATGCCCTCGAAGAAGTTGCGCATCAGCACCAGATTATAGACGTTGATGGCGGGCATCAGGATGACAACCCACAGCGTGTTCGTCAGGTGCAGGTTCTTCATGACGAGGTAGGTCGGAATCATACCGCCTTGGAAAATCATCGTGAAGAGCATGATGCCGGCGAAGAAATTGCGGCCGGGCATGTCCCACTGAATCAGCACATACGCGCCGACGGTGGAGAGGAACAGACCGAGGAACGTACCCGCGACGGTCGTGACGACGGAAATCATCAGCGGGCGCAGCAGCGTCGGGTTCGAGAATACGGACTGATAGCCCGCAAAGCCGAAGTTTTCCGGCCAGAGCTTCATGCCGTAGCCGGTGGTCAGGTCAAGCGAGTCAACCAGCACCTTCCACAGCGGAACAAGGATAAACAGGCAGAAAAGAAGGAAGAAGAGGCCGTTGACAAACGGGAATACAGAAAAGGTTTTCTTTCCCTTCTTGACAGGGGTAAGTTTTACTTCCTTTGCGGTTGCTTGCATGATGGCGTTCCTCCTTCCTTACACAATGCCGCGGCCGCGGATTTTCTTGCTGACCTGGTTGCAAATCAGCACCAGCGCCATGCCCACAAGAGAACGGAACAGACCGATTGCGGTGGTATAACCGAAGTTGACGTTGCCGCCGCTGTTGAAGGTCTGGTAATAGACGTACGTTTGCAGCACCTGCGAGGTCTTGTAGACGGCGGCATTCTGCAGCACGAACACGCTCTCGAAGAGGTTCATGATTTTCGCCAGATTCAAGACCAGCACCGTCACAATGGTGTTTGCCAGCGCGGGAAGGGTGATGTAGCGCATCTTCTTCCAGCGGCCGGCGCCGTCAATCGAGGCGGCTTCGTAGATGCCGGGATCAATGCCGGTCAGGGTCGCCATGAAAATAATCGTTCCCCAGCCGGTGTCATGCCAAATGTTGATGATGTAGTAGCTGAAACGCCACCAGTCATTGTCACCCAAGAAGTAGATTTCCTTGTCAATCAGCCCCATGTTGATGAGCACCTGATTGACAAGACCTGCGGACGTGGGCGCAAACAGCATCCCGAAGACGCCGGCGGTAACGACCCACGACATGAAGTGCGGCAGGTAGATGATGGTCTGCGAGAGCTTCTTCATCTTCGTGGAGACCATTTCGTTGAGCAGCAGCGAAATGATGACCGCCATGAAGGTGTTCAGAAGCAGCTTGATAATGGAAATTTCCAGCGTGTTGGTGAAGGACGACCAGAACTGCGGACGGCTGAACAGCTTCTGGAAGTTTGCCAGCCCGGTGAACTCAAGCGGGTTCGCGATTTTGCTGGGCTGATACCGGAAGAAGGCAAGCGAAATGCCAAACATCGGCAGGTAATGGAAAACGATGAGTGCCACAAAAACCGGTAGGAACATCACATAGAACCATTTGTAGTTCCACAGCCGCGTTTTCAGCGGTGCCTTGCGATGCTTTATCTGCGCTGGCGCTTGCATCAGGTAGTCCCCCTCCATGAAAAAATGTGCTGATTGACTTAGCCCGTCTCGGGGACGGTCAGCGGATGCCAACCGTCCCCGGCGGAATGCGTTGTGATTACTTGTTCAGCTGCGCGTTCAGGCTATCAACGATTTCCTGAGACTGCGCAGCGTAACCTTCGGATTCAAACTGCTCCATCGCCTGCTCATAGGTCAGCTTGCCCATGATGACGTTGGCAATCAGTTCGTTCTTCTTCTGGGTCAGCTCCGCGCCGTATTCACCCATTTCTTCGGTGGTCGGCACGATGGCAGCCAGCTTGGAGTTGGCATTGAACAGTTCGGATGCCGCACGGGCTTCTTCCTTGACGGACTTGGGATCCGGATAGCCTTCCGCAAAGGAAGCGAGGCTCAGCATCGGGTCGATGTGGTTCTTGGTGTACAGGGTGCCCGCCTTTTCGAGATTTTCGAGGAAGTGGAACGTGCCCTCTTCATAGGTCTTGTCCAGCACGGTTTCCGCCGCACGAGACCAGTGGGTGCCTTCCACGCCATACGTCCACAGCATCTGCATATCGCCGCCGTCGAGCATGGTGTCGATGAAATAGGTGAACACGCCTTCCGGATTCTCGCAGGTAGAGGTGATGCACCAGACCGGCGGAATGCGGTCGAAGTACGCGCCGACTTCCGCAATCGGGGGCAGCGCAATCAGTTCAGAGTCATGGCCATTCGCTTCAAGGTTGGTCTTGAGGTTGGTTGCCCAAGTGCCCGCCCAGTAGGTGAACACGCCGAATTGCTCGTCGTAGAACTTATTGCGGCAGTCCTTGGTGGAGTTGGTCAGGGTGGTGGGGTCAATCCAGCCCTTGTCGTAACCTTCCTTCAGGCGTGCCAGCGCAGCTTCCATTTCCGGCTGGGTGAAACCATCAACATACACGCCATCCTTCAGGATGAAAGACGGGTACGCATCCTGATAGAATTCCGGCAGGTAGTTGGTGTAGGGCGCTTCGTTGCCGATGAAGCCGGCAGCAGAGGTGCCGTAAGTGGTCTTGCCGTCTTCGCCGAGCTTAGAGAAAGCGTCGAGCATCGCGGCGTACTGTTCCCAAGTGGTAGGAACTTCGGTGATGCCAGCCTTGTCCATCCACGCCTTCTTGACGTAGGTGACGCAGCCGTTGCCGCGGGCAGGAGAGAAACCGTAGAGATGACCGTTAATCTTCAGACCTTCGATAACGCTGTCGCCGTTGAAGCGGCCGGAGTTCTTCGTGTTGGAATTCTCCCACGCTTCGGTCATATCCCACAGCGCGCCGTTCGCCGCGAAGTCGGAATAATAGGTAGAAGACATGATGAGCACGTCCGGCCACTGGTCGGGGTCAGCCATCGTCTGCTGCATGACGTCGTAGTAAGCGGAGTGGTCAGGCTGGTTGATGACGAGATCGATGCCCGTCAGTTCTTCCCAGCGCGCTTCAAAAGCGTCGCGGCCGTTCGCCTGATTAACCAGCGTGGTGTCAACCATGATGGTAATCTTTTCAGGCTTGGTTACTTCCTTTTCCTCTGCGGCAGCCGCCGTCATCGGAACGATCGCGCTCGTAGCCAGCAGCGCCAGAGAGGTCGCCATTGCGAGGATCTTCTTCATTCTTGGAACCCTTCCTTTCTTTTTGCATTGGCTTGCCCGGCGTTATCCGCCGTCGCCTTTGCTTTGATTGCATCATAGCATGAAAGCGCTTTCCGCGCAAGGCACAATTCTTTCCGTCGGGGTACATTTCTGGTGATTCAAGGGGTCAAAAATTGTACCCTGCCCCCGCAACCCCTTGAAAAATCCGAGTTTTCTGGTATAATAACAAAGGAAAGTATCTTTGCGCTTTCTGCTGAAAATCTGGTTGCCTCCCGAATTTTTGAGAGACGAGGGTGAATTTCTTGACCCGAAAGAAACCGTGGCAGACCCTTCGCGAGCGCCTTGGACGTGCCTCAGGGATTGCCCTTTCCTATACGATGTTCCTGTTTGTCTGCTTGGCGCTGCTTGTCATCATCGGCTTCACCTACGACAGCCGCGTCCGCGACAGCTACTGGGAGCAGCAGCGCAGCCACCTCACGCGCGTGTCCAGCGGCATGGAAAGTCAGCTGCAATTGATGAGTGACTACTCCCTGCAGCTGCGCACGGACACAACGCTCCTGCGCCTGTCGAACATGCACGACGAGACGGATGCAAACTACGTTCTCGCCGCCTACCGCGTGATGCAGAGCCTGACCATCCGGCAGTACGGGCTGATCAGCCTGCCCGTCATCCGCTCGACATTGTACTTGAAGGAATCCAACCATATCCTGACGTCAAGCGAGTCCGTTCCAGCGGCGTTGTACTACCGCAGCACGCGCTCTTTCCGCGCCAGCGAGTACGAAAATTGGCTTGCGGCAATGGAAAGTGCGAGCGTCAAACCGACGTTTGTTGATTACGGGCAGTTTTCCGGGCGAAGCGGCGAGTTGGCAGTCTTGATAGATATCAGCGGGGCGCAGCTGCCGTCGATGTCCGTCGTCGTGGCGTTTGAGCTGGACGGCAGTGCGCTCCGGGAATATCTGCTGCCCGAAAATATTGCGGATGCCGCCATGTATGTGCTTTCTGCCGATGGTACGCCGCTTTTCAGCGTCGGCAATGCGGTTGCGCTGTCTCCCCTCACCTTCGATGCGAATCAGACGGCGTTTCAAGGCGATTATCGGATTCTACGCCGCGTGAGCCCTTCCGGGCGGCAGTATCTGCTGCTGCTGCCGAACAGTCTGGTCAATCAGGCAACGGGGCAGTTTCTGCGCATCTATCTGCTGATTTTTCTCGTCGCGCTCGTTCTCGGCGCGCTGGTCATCATCCAGCTGATTCGCCGCGCCATGAAGCCGATTCGCCAGCTGACGACGCAGCTTGATGAGGCGGAGGATGCGAACGCGCAGCTGCAGCGCGAAATCGACGCACAGCGCCCGGTCATCAATGCATCCTACCTGCGCAAGCTGCTGTCTGGTCACGTCGCGTCGCAGGATGAGTTCCAATATATGATGGAATCGCTCGGCTTGAAGGGGAATATCCACCATTATGTCCTGTTCTGCGTCGCGAATCGGCAGGATTCTGAGGTTGCCGATCCGAAGGCGGAGTACGACACCATCACGGAAGCGCTGGAGCGGCACTTGTCCGGCGCGTATCCGCTGTATTACTACGCGACGCTGACGGGCGACTTTGTCGTGCTGGTAACATACGCCAACGACGACACGGATTCCTTCGCGACACTCCAGCAGCATGTGGTTCAGCTGCACGACGAATTGGCGGATAGCGCAGGGTTGTGGTTCTACGCAGGCGTAGGCAGCCGCTGCACGCAGCCGTCTCGGCTGTGGGAAAGCTACGAGCAGGCGCGTGCCGCCTCCCGTTACACCGCCAAGCACCATATCTTCCTCCCCTACGACTTCATCCGCAAAGACACGCAAAGCTGGTACTACCCCATCGAGATTTCGGCGAAGCTGCTGCACTTTATCACCACCGGCAACAAGGATCAGACGACGGACATGTTCGCGCTCATCCACCGCGAGAACGTCGAGGAGCGCAGTCTGCCCCTGCCGCTGCTGAACATGCTGCTTTCCGACCTGAAGAACACGCTGTTCAAGGCACGCTTTCAGGTGCTTCCGTCGCAGTCGGAGGAGATGGCGGCAAAATTGAAGAAGCTGGATGAGCGCCTGTACAGCCCGACGCCGACGTTTGCGCAATTGGAGGATGACGCGCTGTGCCTGTGCGAGTTCTTTGTGAAGGTATCGTCGCCATCCACGCCGATTCCCGACGTCGAGCGCTATTTGCAGGAGAATTACACCGACCCCAGCCTGTGCCTGAGCAAAGTCGGCGACCGCTTCAACATCAGTGACACCTACTTGAGCCATATGTTCAAGGAGAAAACCGGACAGAATTTCAGCGTCTATCTGGAGCGCCTGCGCATGAACGAGGCGGCGCGGCGGATGACCAGCGGCGACTGCAACCTGACCGCCCTCTACGCCGACCTCGGCTACACCAACCCGACCAGCTTCCGCCGCGCGTTCAAGAAGTATTACGGTATGACGCCGAGCGAAATGCGCGACCAGCCGAAGAAGCAGGAGGAAAAATCGGAATAAGAAAAAGGAGCATCTTGCGCGGATGCTCCCTTTTCTTATAGAATCTTCTCCATCCCGATTTTCTGCACGCGCAGCCCGATTTTCTCGTAGAACTTGCGCGCGTTCACGTTGTCCGCCCACACGTTCAGCGTCACGTTGTAATACCCCTGCTGCCGCGCGAAATCCAGCACATATTCGTACAGGCGCGTGCCGATGTGCCCGCCGCGCGCCCGCTCATCCACGCACAGGTCGTCGATGTAGAGCGTTTTGATGTCCGTCATGTTGTTATCGTTCACGAACTGCTTGTGGATGCAGAACGCGTAGCCCACAACCGCGCCGCCGCGCTCCGCCACGAACACAGGCGTTTTGTCATCCGCAAGAATCGCCCTCAATTGCGCGTCAGTGTACTTCTTCGCGCCCGCCTTGAACAAATCCGGGCGCGCCTCGTGATGCACCTGATGCACCTGAAACAGCAGCCTGTCCAGTGCTGGAATATCGGCATCCACCGCCCGGCGAATCATCAATTCTTCCACATTATTCTTCCCTTGCAGTTATTGATTCCTCAAACGGATAGCGGATTTGCCACGCTGCCCGCAGTGTGTCCATCTGCCGCATGATTTCCAGCGTCTCCGCGTGCGGCATTTCGGCGGGTTCGAGCTGTCCGGCGGCAATGTCGCGCAGACACGCTTCCACCTCGTACTCGTAGCCCGTAATTTGCGCCGGCACAGAGCGAACCTCCCGCGGTGTTTCCCGCTGATTCTTGTCATACAGCGCGATTTCGTGCGGATTGTTGACGTTATCGACCGTCAGGAAGCCCTTCGTGCCGTAGACGATGCCGCGCCGGTCAGAATTGAATGCGACGGATGCCATCAACTGCGCCATTTTGCCATCGCGGTAGAAATAAGTGATGTTTTCCGTACGGTCAACGCCCGTACCGAGCTTCTGCACGCTGCTTTCAACGCGAACGATGTCGTTGCCGAACACCATCGACGCGAAATTCAGCGGATACACGCCCACGTCCAGCAGTGCGCCGCCCGCCAATTCCGGCTGGCTAATACGCTCCTTGTGCTCCACATCATACGCCAGATTGGCGGACAAGAACCGCGGCTCACCGATTTCGCCGGACGCGATGATGTCCGCAATCATCCTCCGCGCGGGCATATAGCGCGTCCAGATGGCTTCCGCGACGTACACTCCCGCCGCTTCCGCTTCCCGCAGAACTTCTTCCGCCTGCTTTGCGTTCGCCGTAAACGATTTTTCGCACAGCACCGGCTTCCCCGCCGCGACGCACTGGCGAATCTGCTCCGCGTGATGACTGTGTGGCGTGGCGATATAAACCAACTCCACCAAGGGGTCGCTTAGCATCGCCGCATAGCTGCCGTACGCGCGCGGGATGCCATACGCCTTGGCGAACGCATCCGCCTTCTCCTGTGACCTCGATGCGACCGCGCACAGCGTAACAGGACGTCCCTGCGCCGCCATCCCGCAAATCGTGCGCGCCATCGACCCGGCGATATTACCCGCCCCCAGAATCCCGATGTTCATGTTGTTTCCTCCCCTATGGTTTGGTTCCATTGTAGCATTTTCAGCGGACAGCGTCAACACACGCGGCAAAAGAATACAGCGGAAGTACGCCATTACAGTACGCAAAAAGGCACAACCTTACGGCTGTGCCTCTGTGATGAGCCCGGCGGGATTCGAACCCACGACCTTTTGATTCGTAGTCAAACACTCTAT